>ERZ1740058.566-NODE-566-length-26385-cov-7.576415_pt1 | contig 26385 bp, 23 predicted proteins | sample MGYA00581745_ERZ1740058 | MGnify/ENA primary metagenome ERZ1740058 (study PRJEB43018, sample SAMN04849742) | marine metagenome | isolation source: floating plastic debris | place: Pacific Ocean | collected 2008-08-30 | study: EMG produced TPA metagenomics assembly... | reverse complement strand
AGAAGGCCTTCGGCTAATCGCAGTCTTACACGGGCGCCCGCAGGCTCGCCAACACTTCCACCTCAACCGGCGAACCCAGTGGCAGCGACGGGCAGCCAACCGCTGCGCGCGCATGCCGGCCCGACTCGCCGAACACCTGCTGGAACAGCTCGCTCGCGCCGTTGCCCACCTTCGGGTGGTCGACGAAGCTCGTCCCGCACGCGACGAAGACGCCAACGCGCACGACGCCGGCGATGTTCTCCAGCCCGCCCGCGTGCTCGTGCAGCGCCGCGAGCGCGTTGATGGCGCACTGCCGCGCGAGGCTCTGCCCCTGCTCGAGCGTCACCTCGCCACCGACGTGGCCGGTCAGCGGAAGGTGGCCATCGACGAAGGGCAACTGCCCGCTGACGTGTGCCAGGAGGCCCTCGACGCGGACCGGCACGTACGCCGCGACGGCGGGCGGGGCCTTGGGAAGCTCGATGCCAAGATCGGAGAGTGTTTGGGTAATATCGGACATGCTCGCTCTTTGTTTGGATTGAGTTTGGATACTTGCGTCGCAGAAGTGCGCAATCTGGCACAAACCGGAACCAATGCCCTTGACACGCGAATCGGACCCAGTAATCTGTACGCGCTGCGCGCAGCTGGCAAGGAGTATCACGCGGGCATCCGCAACACCGTTCTGATGGGACGACATCGCTCGCCCGACATCATCAGCACCCGCCTGACACATCCTTCCGACATCTCGAAGATCACCCCGGCTGCCCTATCTCGGGCAATCAGCCGCCGGTGATCAGCCCCGCCGAAGCGTTGGAAAGCCCATGGTTTCCCACCGTCTCTGGAATAGCCGAGCCCAGTCCCGGCGGGTGCATGTCAATCTCTTCGGCTCCGCTTTGGTTCGCGCGGTACGCGAACCGCTGATGATGCAGGCCACGCCGGCCCCGCCGGTCTGGCCTCGAAGTATGGAGCACATCCCCATGAGGAAGACTCTCAAGAACCGCAAGGCGTTCACGCTAATCGAGCTGCTGGTGGTCATTGCTATCATCGCGCTGCTGATCGGCATCCTGCTGCCGGCCCTGGGCAAGGCTCGTTCCACCGCCCGCCAGCTGAAGGATTCGACCCAGGTCCGCGGCATTGTCCAGGCCATGGCGATCTGGGCCCAGAACAACCAGGAGGACTACCCCCTCCCCAGCCGCGTCGATCGCAACGACACCACGGTCGGCATGACCGCGAGCACCGGCCCGAGCTTCGAGAAGGACATCACCGGCAACGCGCTGTCGATGATGATCTTCAACGGCTTCTTCCCGGTCGAGCTGGCCGTCAGCCCCGCCGAGGCCGGCACGGTCGAAGTGAAGGAAGACTACCAGAGCGCCAACCCTGATGGCGCCGTGATGCCCATGCAGGCCCTCTGGGACCCGACCTTCAAGGGCACGCCGTTCGATAACGAGGGCCAGGAGGGCGTCCGCTACGAGGCGACCTCGCAGGGCATCAGCAACAACTCCTACGCCCAGGTGGCCTACTTCGGTGCTCGCAACCGCATCTGGAGCAACACCTTCAGCTCGACCGACGCCATCCTCGGCAACCGCGGCCCGATTTACGAGGCCTCTGGCCCCGGAGAGAACCTGATCTGGCGTCTGCCCGAAGAGGACCCGCAGGGCGACCAGTCGACCACGCTGCTGATCCACGGCTCGAAGACCCAGTGGTCCGGCAACATCGGCTACAACGACCAGCACGTCGACTTCCACACCCGTCCCGACCCCGAGAGCCTGACCTTCACGTTCACCTCGGGCGGCACCGGATCCGGTGACGCGTTCAGCCGTCCGGACAACCTGTTCGCCTCCGAGGACCTCGCGGGCGACGCAGTCGACGAGCGGGCCGACGGTGAGTCCAAGGTCGAGATCGCGTCGACCGCCCGTGGCGATAGCGGCGTGCTCGACTTCACCACCGCCTACCTCCGCCCAATCGGTATCGTCAACCGCAGTGGCATCACCTACACGGCCGAAGGCTGGGTTGACTGATCCAGGCTGATGAGCCAACTTAGTCGGGTCCGTGTTACCGCCTGGTAACCGGCACGACAAGGCAATATTGACCGCCACGAAACGCTGGTTTCGTGGCGGTTTTCTCGTGTTTGGGGTATGGTAAAAGCTCGGAGGGAACCTTCGGGCCGATCGACCGTAGAATGTCGTGGGGATCTAGCCAATGCTCAAGCTGCGCACATCTCGTCGGGCGTTCACACTGATCGAGCTCCTCGTGGTCATCGCAGTGATTGCGCTGCTTATCGGCATCCTGCTGCCGGCCCTCGGCCAGGCCCGGGCGACCGCCCGCCAGGTCAAGGATGCCACCCAGATCCGCGGCATCGCCCAGGGGTTCGCGCTCTGGGCGCAGTCCAACCGCGAGAGCTATCCGCTGCCCAGCGATATCGATCGTCAGGACGCGACGGTGGAGGCCGACGACCCCGAGTTCAAGGACAACACCGGCAACATCCTCTCGCTGATGGTCTACAACGGCATCGTGCCGACGGAACTGCTCGTCAGCCCAGCCGAGGTGAGCCAGCTTATCGAGGTCGATCGCGGCTACCAGGACTCGATGCCCGAAGCCGCCGCCAATCCCTCCGCCGCCGTCTGGGATCCCGGCTTTGCCGGAGTACCGCTGGAACGCGGCGGCAGCGCGGGCGGCGATGCACGCCGATTGGACGGCCGCATCGGCTTCACCTCATACGCCCACAGCTCCCCCTTCGGTGATCGCAAGAAGACCTGGGGCGCCACGAACGAGCCAAGCGAGGCCATCGTCTCCAACCGCGGCCCCGTCTACGGCGGTGTCCCGGGAGACTGGTTCCTCTCACCCGGCCTGTTCGGCCAGAAGAGCAAGACGCTCAAGATCCACGGCCGATCCACGGAATGGTCGGGCAACGTGGCGTACAACGACCTCCGCGTCGTGTACGAGCTCCGGCCCGATCCCGATTCTCTGACGTACGTCTTCCGTAGCTATGACGAGCCGACGCAGCGCGACAACCTCTTCGTCAACGAGGACGATGTCCGTGGCATCCCCGCACAGCCCGATCAGCGGCCGGGCATCGGCTCGAACGCCCTGCTGCGGAGCTACAAGAACGTGCGCCGCGAGGGTACGGTGATCGTCGTCGATCCGTTCTGGGATTAACCCCAAAATCTCGGTGATCAGCTCTCGACCTTGAACGCGTTGAGCGCACGGTCGCGCGCGTAGGCGTGGTCCACGATGGGGGCCGGGTAGTCGATCTCGTCGAACAGCGACGCGGCCTTCCATGGCTCGTGGATGGCCTCGTCTTCGAGATCCGCAAGCTCGGGAACGAACCTGCGTATGTACGCGCCCTCGCCGTCAAACTTGCGGCTCTGGGTGATGGGGTTGAAGATTCGAAAGTACGGGGCCGCGTCGGTGCCGGTGGCGGCCGACCACTGCCAGCCGCCGTTGTTGCTGGCCAGGTCCCCGTCGACGAGCAAGTTCATGAAGTGGCGCTCGCCCCAGCGCCAGTCGATGAGCAGATGCTTGGTCAAAAACATGGCCACCGACATGCGTGTGCGGTTGTGCATCCACCCGGTCTGGGCGAGCTGCCTCATCGCCGCATCGATGAACGGGTAGCCCGTCTTGCCCGCGCACCACGCGGCGAACTGCTCCTTGGCCTCCTCGTCGGCGCGCCATGGGATGTCGTACTTGCGGTTGAACGCCCGCCCCTTGCACACGCGCGGAAACGCGACGAGGATCTGGCGGTAGAACTCCCGCCAGATGACCTCGCTCATCCAGTGCACGGGCCCCTTGCCGCCGCTGTCGAGCTTGCCCTGGTTGGCATCGAGCGCCGCTTCGATGCACTGGCGGGGCGACACCGCGCCGACGGCAAGGTACGGGCTGATCGTGCTCGTGCCGTTGATGCCCGGGTAGTCGCGTTCTTCCTTGTAGGGGATCAGGCGGCCGTCGATGAAGCTGCTCAGCCGGGACAGCGCGTGGTCCTCGCCCTCGGTCCACAGGTCGGGCCGGCCGCCGTCGGGGTCGAAGTCGCCGAAGCGGTCGGGCACCGCGTCGGGCGTACCAACCATCTCGGCCTGCTTCTTGGCCAGCCCTTGGGCGCGTGGTGCCTGTCCGTCCTTGTAGTATTCGTACCACCGACGCTTGTAGGGCGAATAGACCGTGTAGGGCTTGCCTTCTTTGGTGCTCAACTCGCCCGGCGGCACGACGACCTGGTCGTGGAACGTCCGCACGGACAGGCCGGCCTTGGTGAACTTGGCGGCCACCTTCGCGTCGCGTGATCGCTCGTTGACCTCGTACTCCTCGTTGAAGAACAGGGCCGAACAGTCGTGTTCTTGCGCAAGGGCGAGGAGGTCGTCCTCGATGCCCGCGAAGCGATCGCGCACGATGATCTTGAGCGCGATGTTCCGACCTTCGAGCCCCTTGTGGAGCGCCTCGAGATTGCGCCGCACGAAGTCGACGCGCATGTCGCCCCAGTCGTGTTCGCGCCATTGCTCGGGGCATGCCGTAAAGACCGCGACGACGCCGTCCGAGGCCGCGGTGCAGGCGGCGCTCAGGGCCGAGTTGTCTCGGGTTCGCAGGTCGGCACGGAACCACATCAGGGCGCGCATCGTGGGACTCCTTCGGTCGCTTCGTGTCAGTTGGGATCGATCTCGCCGATACCCATGGTCTTGCGGAGGCTCGTCGCCGAGACGCGGATCGAGACCTTCTCTTCGGTCTTCATCTTCTTGACGTTCTTCATGATCATGGACATCCGGTTGTTTTTGGCGAAGCGGTCCTCGTTGCGGATCAAGAAGTCCCAGTAGAAGGTGTTGAACGGGCAGGCCTTGCCCTTGTCGGTTTCGCCGGTGCGCGCCTTGGGGTCGTAGACGCAACGCTTGCAGAAGTTGCTCATCTTGCCGATGTAGTTCGCACTCGCCGAGTACGGCTTTGTCGCGACCACGGGCTCGCGGTCTTCGGTGCCGTCGGCGTACATCGCCATGCCGATGGTGTTGGGCGTCGTGACCCAATCGATCGCGTCGGCGTACATGCCGTAATACCAGTCGCCGATCTTCCGCGGGTGCACGCCGGCGATGAGCGCGAAGTTGCCCGTCACCATGAGCCTGGGGATGTGGTGGTTCCACGCGTGGTCGAGCACGGGATCGATGCACTCCTTCATGCAACGCATGTCGGTGTCGCCCGTCCAGTAGAACTCGGGCAGGTCGCCGTGCTGGTCGAGGAAGTTGCGGTCGCGATAGTCCGGGCCCTCGCGCCAGTACACGCCGCGGATGTACTCTCGCCAGCCGATGAGCTGGCGGATGAACCCCTCGACGGAGTTGATCGGCGCCTTGCTGTCCTCGAAGGCCTTGAGCGCTTCCTCGATGCACTCGCGCGGGTTGAGCAGCTTGAGGTTCAGCGCGACGCTCAGGTGGCTATGAAAGAGCCAGTACTGCCCGGTCCACATCGCGTCCTCGAACGGGCCGAAGTCCCGCAGTCGGTTCTTCACGAAGTCCTTGAGCAGCCGCCTCGCCTCGGCGTGCGTCACGGGCCAGTCGAGGGTCTCCAGGCGGCCCGGCGCGTCGCCGTAGCGCTGGTTCACGAGATCGACGACCTCCTTGGTGATGTCGTCGGCCCGGAAACGCATGGGCGGTGGGGCGTTGGGCCCGTCCTTGCCGAAGGTGTCGCGGTTCTCGTGGTCGTAGTTCCATTGCCCGCCCTCCGGCTTCTGGTCGTCGTCGAGCAAGATGCCCAGCGCCCGGCGGCGCTCGCGATAGAAGTACTCCATCGTGAGGTTCTTGCGGCCCTCGGCCCAGTCGTCAAACTCCTCTAGCGAGCACGTGAAGTGGTCGTCGTCGAGGATCTCGGTTTCCACGCCAGTGAGCGCCTCCCAGCCCTCGGCTTCCTTCATCAGCCGCCAGTCGCCGGGCTGGACGACGACGATGCGATCGGGCTTGAGCGCCTTGGCGGCCCGCTCGACCTCGCCCGTGATGCTGTGGGTGTTGCCGCGCTGGTTCACCGGCGTGTACCTGACGCGATAGCCCTTGTCGCGCAGTTCTATGGCGAAGTGCCGCATCGCGCTGAAAAAGATCGCCGTGCGTTGGCGATGGCTCGGGCCAAGCTCGGCCTCCTCGTCCACTTCCATCATGACGATGGCGTCGTGCTCGGAGTCGAGTTCGCGGATCGCGGCGCTATCCGCATCGAGCTGATCGCCCAGAACGACAGCCAGCGTGCGGACCGGCCCACGCACATCGCTCGGCTTCATGTCGAATACGGCCTTGCTCACCGCCAAGCGTATGGGTGGGGTTCGGGCCCAATGCCGCGCGCCGTTCACGCTGGGGGAAGCGTTGCCGTGCGGTGGGCTTCCCTGGAACCACGATGGTGCTGAGAAGCCGATCCCCCGTAGACCGTTCGGCCATATCCTCGGCCATGGACACCAGCCCCGCATCGCCAAAGCCCGAACTTGCCATCACCGCCTCGCGACACATGATCGAGTGGATGGTCGGCCAGGGCGTGAGCCTGGGCCTGAGCACCTACCAGGCGGGCAAGCTCTTCCTCGTCGGCGTGCAGCCCAACGGCCGCCTGAGCGTGTACGAACGCACGTTCAACCGCTGCATGGGCCTCCACGCTTCATCTGACGGCCAGACGCTTTGGATGGCCTCGCTCTATCAGCTCTGGCGCCTTGAGAACTACGTGCCCAAGGGCCAGAGCACGTCCGAGGGCTACGACGCGCTCTACGTGCCCACCGTGGGCTATACCACCGGCGACGTCGACGTCCACGACATCGTGGTGCCCCACGGGCGAGACCCGGTGTTTTGTGTGACGGCATTCAACTGCCTCGCCACCGTGAGCCAGACCCACAGCTTCAAGCCCGTTTGGTCGCCGCCGTTCATCGGTGCACCGTTGGATGCACCCGTCGGCGAGGACCGCTGCCACCTCAACGGCCTCGCGAGCGACCCAGCCACGGGCGAGCCGGCGTATGCCACGGCCGTCAGCCGGAGCGATGTCGCCGATGGCTGGCGCGAGCGGCGCCACGGCGGCGGTGTGCTGATCGACGTACGCACCAGCGAGATCGTGGCCGAAGGGCTGAGCATGCCGCACTCGCCGCGCGTGCACCCCGGCCACCCCGGCAAGGTCTGGCTCGTCAACGCCGGCACGGGATACCTGGGCTTCGTGGATCTCGCGTCTGGCAAGTTCGAGGAGATTGCCTTCTGTCCCGGCTTCACCCGCGGCCTGACCTTCGTGGGCGACCATGCCATCGTTGGGCTCTCGGCCGCACGCGAGAACCGCACGTTCGAGGGCCTTCCTCTGCAAGACAACCTCAAGGCCAAGGACGCCGACGCCCGCTGTGCCCTGCACGCGATCAACCTCAGCACGGGCGTGACCGACCACTGGCTACGCCTCGAGGGCGTGGTGCGAGAGCTCTACGACGTGATCGCGCTGCCCGGCGTGCGTCGCCCCATGCTGCTGGGCTTCAAGACCGACGAGATCCGCCGGATGCTGCGGATCGAAGAGCCCTGATCGCTCAAGGACCGCCTAGCAGCCCAGGTCGAACTCGTTCTGGAACGCCAGGAAGTCGAACAGCGTGAGCCGGCCGTCCTCGTCGAAGTCGGCCGCCAGATCGCCCGCGTCGAACGCGTTCTGGAAGGCGAGGAAGTCGAAGATCGTCAGCTCTCCGTCGCCATCGAAGTCAGCCCGGCAATCGCCCACCGGTCCGCGAAACGCCCGGATATCCGAGCCCACGCCGGCGATGACAAGCGTGCCGTCGGGGCCAATGGCCGGGCCGCCGATGTTGACATTGCGCACCGGCTCGCTCCATCGTTCTTCGAGATTGGTATCAAAGCTGAACACACGGCCCGTCGCGAACTCGCCGTTGATCACGTAGAGGTTGCCATCACGATCCGCCGCCATGCGAGCACCGCCCGCGCCGCCGTCCAACGGCAGCGTGCGGTCCAGTACGTCACCGGTCGCAGGGTCGATCTTCATGATCGCAAAATCGCGATCGATGGCGAACACGCTGCCGTCCGGACCGATCGTGAACTCGCTTGACGTCGTCCAGCCGGCCTCGACGTCCCAGCGGATGGTGATGTCCGATCCCGTGTCATCCAGCGCATAGAAGAAATCAACGGTCGGATTGTTCTGCACGCGCTGCACATAGATCGTGCCATCGGGGCCGATCATCGGCGTGGTCTGGATGGTAAAGCCGGGCATGACCTCGCTCTCGACCTCGAACGCGCCTGTGTCAAGGTCGTAACGCTTCACCGCGTGCCCGCCCGGCACCGCATCGACGACATAGACCTTGCCGTTGTAAATCGCACCGCCGCACGTACCGCTTACCGAGCACGATCGCGGAGCTTCCCAGACCAAGTCACCCGTCTCCGCGTCAAACCGCTTGATGTTCCGAAAGTCGGCCGCGATCAGGTCCCCGTCGTCGGCGAACACCGCCCCGTCGTAGAAGCCGATGGTGGTTTCCTCCGTCGAGAACCAGAGGATGTCACCGGTCTCCGCGTCGAGCGCGTAGACCGGGGCCGACACGCTCGAGCCGTTGCCCGCGCGAGTCGCGAACACGCGCCCATCTATCACGCCCAGTACGCTCGTCGTCCAGTCGCCCGGGTCGGCCGGGATGTCCTGGAACCACAACTCGTCGCCGGTGTCCAGGTCCATCGCCACGACGGGGCTGCGATCGCTCTCGGGCGGGAAGGCCGCCTGGCGGACCATGAACACCCGCCGACCCTCGATCACCGGCTGCCACGCGATGAGCGACGGTCGGCCGCCCTCCCAGAGCACATCGGGCGAAGAGGGGCCCGCCTCGGCGGTCTGGCCGTTGCGTTGGGCGTTGCCGCCAGAATTGGCCCATTCCTGGCCCGTAGCGGTCCCAGCCAAGGCCATGGCGGTCACGATGGTCAACGCGCTGGCAACGTCGTTCATGGCGGCTCTCCCGAGCCCGCAGGGGCGAACCGCGGGCCCATCGCGTGCATATGTGAATTGGGGCCAAATCCGCTGGATGGCGGCCTTTAGCCGCAGCAAATCGGCCACGACATGGTACAACAAAATTGTGGGAAGGCGATCCCACTTCACCCCAATCACCGTAAACTCATGTCGGAGGTACGCCGCGATGAAGCCTGGATGGATCGTGTTGGGGGTGCTCGCAATCGTGTGGTCGGGTGTCGCGAACGCCCAGCCCGCCCGCTGGCAGGATGAGGCCGAGCGGCGACTGTCCGATATCCGAGAGCGAGCCGGGGCCGAGCTTGGCGACCCGGCGGTCCAACGCGAACTGAAGCCCGATCTCGACGGCATGCTGACCGTCATGGGAAAGCTGGGCTCGCCCCGCGATGAGAACCTCCTGCTCGACATCGCCGAGACACGCCGCATCCTGACCATCGCAACCACGGCACCGGATGCCGAGGCCGCCGACTGGTACCGCTACCTGGCCGACGAGTCGAAGCTGGGCCGGACGCTCGCGTTCGTGCGCAGCCCCGAAGACGAGCCCGTTGGCGTGATCCGCGTGCTGCGAGAGCTCCGCGACGAGTTCGGCGACTCCGCGTTAGACGAGTTCCCCGAGCTCGTCGCCGCCATCTGCGTGGTGCATGACGGCGAGGAGCTGTTCGCCCGCCAGGTCAACGAGAACCGGCCACGCACGCCCGGCGTCGTCCCTCTGTTCGACTTCTTTTCCGCGAACGAGGACCGCATGCTCTTCGGTGTGCGCGAGGTCCCCGCAGAATTGCTGATCTACGTCGTCGACATCGTCGGCGATATCGAAGAGTTCGAGTGGGCGCTCGACAACTACGAGGGCGACCAGCTCGTCGGCAGACTGTTCCGCGATATTGAGTACGACCGCGAGCACGCGGAAAACGGGACCCCGAAGGACGTCACGAGGCACGGCTACACCTTGCCCGGAATCCAACAGTTTGGCGGCGTGTGTGCCGATCAAGCCCACTTCGCCGTAACGGTCGGCAAGTCCATCGGCGTGCCAACCGCGTACGTCACCGCAGTCGGCGGAGAGGTCGGCCACGCGTGGGTTGGCTTCCTGCAAGCCGAGGGCCGAAACGCGTTCTGGAATCTCAACATCGGCCGCTACGACGAGTACCAGGGCGTCGTCGGTGACGTGCTCGATCCGCAGACTCGCAGCACCATCGGCGACGACGAGCTAAGCCTGCTGTCCAAGCTCACGAGAGTGAACCGGAACCAACGGTTCGAGGCCGCCGCGTGGCTCGATACCGCAGCGCTGCTCCAGAGAGGAGCACGCACGATCGATGTCGGCCAGTCGAGGTCTCGGACAACGCCGCGTGAGGGCCAAGCGGGCGTGCTCGAGCTCGCCGAGCGTTCGCTCCGAAAGAACCCCGCCGATCGACGCGGCTGGAACATCGTGCGCACCGCCTTCGCCGATCCGGACATGCCGATGGACGACCGAACACGATGGTCCCAGATCATCATTCGGCTGTGCCAAGAGGCCAACGCCGAGCAGTTCTTGGTCAGCATGTTCAAGCCGATGATTGAGTCGATGGAGGATCCCAGGGCACGTATCACGGCCTGGGAACGCGCCCTCGGAGCGGTGAGGACCAAGAAGGACGTCCGCGCTCGCATCCGGATGCTCCAGGCCGAGGAGTTCAAGAAGCAAGGGGACAACCACCGCGCATTTCTAGCTTACCAGGATGTCGTCGACACGTCGCTCAACGATACCCGTGAGTCGCAATACGCTGTGAGCGCGGCCGTTGCGATGCTCGAAGAGTCCGGGAAGCACGCCGAGGCCGCCCGTTTCTTGACCAGCGTACTCGCTCGCCTCGAGAGTCCTAGATACGCGGAGCCCTTCGAGAGTTCAAGCAACTACAACGTAATCCGAAGACTTGCGGCGAACTACTCCGTGAAGCACAACGTGTCGATCGGAGGCTCCGGGTAATCCGGCCCGCTCGACGACCTATCCTGCTCCCAGCCTTCCGCAGGAGACCCCCATGTCGACGACCGCCCCCTCCACGACCAGCGCCCGCCCCTTCAACGCCCGCACCGACGACATCCTCGCCCAGCTCGAGCACGGCGGCCAATACAAGCACCTCCAGATGCTCACCGGCCCGATGGGCCCGACGGTGATGCTCCGCAAGCCCAACGGCGATTCGCGCGAGGTCATCTGCATGTGCTCGAACAACTACCTCGGGCTCGCCAACCACCCCGAGGTGGTCGAGGCCGGCATCGAGGGCATCCGCAAGTACGGCGCGGGCACCGCCAGCGTCCGCTTCATCTGCGGCACGTTCGATTGCCACGAGACCCTCGAGCGCACGATCGCGAAGTACATGGGCACCGAAAGCAGCTACACGTTCGTCAGCTGCTGGACGGCCAACGAGGCGCTGTACCCGACGTTCGCCGAGCCGGGCGACGCGCTGATCTCCGACGAGCTCAACCACGCCTGCATCATCGATGGCATCCGCTTGGCCGCCGTGATCAAGAAGGGCGTCGTCAAGGGCGTCTACAAGCACAACGACCTCGATAGTCTCCGCGAGAAGCTCGAAGCCACACGCGCCAACCCCGACGTCACCGGCCAGATATGGGTGGTCACCGACGGCGTGTTCTCGATGGAAGGCGACATCGCCGACCTGCCCGCGCTCCGCAAGCTCTGTGATGAGTTCGACGCGATGCTCATCGTCGACGACTCCCACGGCCACGGCGTCATGGGCACCACCGGCCGGGGCACGCACGAGCACTGGAACATGTGCCCGGGCGCCGCAGACTACGACGCGAGCCGGGGCGAGGTCGACTTCTTCACCGGCACGCTTGGCAAGGCCTTGGGCGGTGGGGCGGGCGGCTTCATCGCCGGCTCCAAGCGCGGCACCGAGCTCATGGTGCAGCGCGGCCGGCCCACGCTCTTTAGCAACGCCCTGCCCGCCACCGTGGCGTGCAGCGCCAACACGGCCATCCAGATCGTGATGCGCGAGCCCCAGCGCGTGCAGGCCCTGCGCGACATCACCGCCTACGCCCGCCAGCAGATCACCGCCGCCGGCTTCGAGGTCATCGACTCGCCCACGGCCATCTGCCCGATCATCGTCGGCGACACCGCCAAGGCCATCGCCATGAGCAAGCGCCTGCTCGAACTGGGCGTCTTCGTCATCGGCTTCGGCTACCCGGTGGTGCCCGAGGGCGCGGCCCGCCTGCGCTTGCAGATGTCCGCGGCGCACACGACCGAGCATGTGGATGCGGTGGTTGACGCCTTGAGGAAGTTGTAAGTGACGACAGAGCAGCAACAAGATCACTTGGGCGTGCTTGTTCGAGCCGCGAGATCGAACAAGCGTGTCCTGATGTGGTATCGTAAAGCCGTGTCACGCAAGCTGATTGTCGAGCGACTAGTTGAGCCCTACAGCCTAAACACCGGCAAGCAAGACACTCTTGTTCGCTGCTACCAAGTTAGTCCCGAGGCCGGTTGGCGCACGTTCATGATCCACAAGATCGATCGTCTTGAGGTCACGCCAGAGGTGTATCACCCCAGACGCAAAGTGACGATAGCTGAGGCCGAGATCGAACCGGTCTACGAGCCATCGCCATTCTGGACAGACGCCCGGGTAGCATATCGAGATATGGTCTGCGACGCGCTCGCCGATGGATTCGTTTCCAAGGAGGAACTAGCTGAAATCCAGGGCTTTCTCTCTGCTAGCCAGATGACGCTTGACGACACACGCTATGTGCATGCGAGCCTCTTTCACCGTTGCTTAGGCGCAATACTCGAGGATGGTTTCGTCTCGGACGAAGAGGTTGCAGAAGTCCGATTCCTGCACAAGGTCTTTGATGCCCTTGGCTGGACAGTTGGTCAGTAACCCATGAACCGCACCAACATCTCCACCAACGGCCCCTGGGAAGCAACCAACGGCTACAGCCGCTGCGTGAAGCTCGAGCACCGAAACGAGAACGGGGGCCACACCGAGTTCGTCTTCGCCGGCACGACGGCCATGAACCCCGACGGCTCCATCGAGCACGAGGACGATGCCGGCGGCCAGACGCGCACCATCCTCCAGCGTGTCGGCGAGGTACTCGCCCAGCATGGGGCGGGGCTGGAACACGTCATCTCGACGCGCCTGTACATCACCGATGCCGCCCACGCCGAGGCGGTGGGCCGGGCCCACGGCGAGGTGTTCCGCGACATCCGCCCGGCCGCCACGCTCCTGGTCATCGCTGGGCTGGTCGATCCGCGGATGCTCGTTGAGATCGAGGTGCGGGCGGTTGCTCCCAACTGATCGCAGCGTCTACTCAGTCTCCACCGGTCAGGTCGATGCCCAGGTCTTGGAGTGTGAGCCCGAACACGACGAGGCCCATGGCGAGCGTCAGCAGCAAGAGAAATAGGAACACGGGAAGGATGAAGATCCCAACGATCCGGCTGGTCTTGGGTCCCAGCGTCTTCGAGCCGCCAAGTCGCAGTTCCCCCTTGATCAGCGAGGACCAGAGCAATGCCCCGGAGATGATCGTTCCGACCGCGGCCAGGATGCCGAGCAACATGTGAACCCCCTCGTGAACGCCGCAGGCCCCGAACCGGGCCCAACCCGATGCTGATGTCCCAGACCCTAGCCGGACCGTATCATCCCGTATGCCCGCTCGCCGCCGATATCCGGACGCTCCAAAGGGGTCTCAGCGGCCAAAAGGGGAACAGCCACGGCCCCAAACCGGTTATCCTCTGGGTATGGGCTCCGTGGATCGCCAACCCGGGAACGAGCTGGAAACCTGGTGGTCGCCCGAGGACGCTGGCCTGGCTGTCGGTAGCGAAGCCCACACCGTCGACGATGACGACGAGGGCCGCCCGATTCCCGCCCGTCGGCTGTTGATCGCCGGCGTTCTCATCTTCGCATTCACCACCGTCAGCGTGGTCTTCCTGCCCAACATCGTCGCCGTGCTCAGCCCCATGGGAGCCATGGTCGCTTTCGGCGCGATCGTTGCCGCAGCAGTCGTCACCGCGGCCCCCAAGCGGAAGGAAGTGCGCGACTCCTCGCTCGACGACGCGAAGCCCGTCCGCTGCGGTGGACCCCGTCCGGTGGGCGAGCTCTCACGCCGCATGGCCAACCGCAAGGACGGCGGCTGCGGATCCGGCGGCTGCGGCTGCTGAAGTTCTGGCGTTCGCACGATTCCCGTGCCAACAATCGCCGATGCCCCCGATCTTCGATCTCGTGATCGCGTGCGATTGGTCCGCCGCCAAGGGCCGCAAGCCCGAGCCCGGCGAGGACCGCTGCTGGCTCGCCTGGCGTACGCACGACAACGCCACACCCGATCCCGAGTACATGCCAACGCGCCTCGAGTCCGAGGCCCGCATCCGTGAGTTAATTGAAGACCACGCCGGCGCGCGCACGCTCGTCGGCTTCGACTTCGCTATCGGTTACGCGCTCGCCGAGGACGGCACGCCCGTGCTCCCGATAGGGCGTGAGTTGTGCGCGCTCATGGCGGGCCGCATCACCGACGACCCCTCCGGTGTGAACAACCGCTTCGATGTCGCGCAGGACCTCAACGCGATGATCAAGGAACGCACCGGCGCACCCCACGGGCCGTTCTGGGGCAGGCCAAAAGAGATGGACCACCTCGATGGCCTGCCCATGCGACGCGCGAAGCCCACCGGCATGCCGCAGTTCCGGGCTGCCGAGTCCGCGGCGCAGGCGGTGACACGCAGCCGACCACAGTCGGCCTGGAAGCTCGCCGGCATCGGCAGCGTCGGATCCCAGAGCCTGATGGGCTTGCCCACGGTCCACCGCGTGCTCACCGATGCCCAACTCGGGCCGCGCGCGCACCTGTGGCCATTCGAGCCCGCGCCCGACCGCGGCGATGCGATCACCATTGCCGAGATCTACCCGAGCCTCTTCCCACAACACGCGCCCAAGCATTGGTACAAGGACGCACGCCAGGTTGTCGACTCTCGTGATGCGTTGTGGGCCCTGGAGAGCATCGACACGCCCACGCACGAGCGCGCCACCACCGAGGGCTGGATCCTGGGCGTCCCGGGCTAGGCTTTGGCGATGCCCCGAGTGCTTGTTGGCGAACTCATGGACGACCCCGCGCTCGATGCGCAGTCCCACGCTCATGCGCTCCGAGGCCTCGCGCGCATTAACGCCATGAGCGGGATCGTGCGTCAGATCTACCCGGTCCTTCGGCGCGCAGCGGCGGGCCTCGACCGCCCGCTGACGATCACCGACATCGCCACCGGGAGTGCCGATCTGCCCGTTGGGCTGCTCCGCCGCGCGCAGCGCGACGGCACTCGATTCGACATCACCGCATGCGACATCAGCCCGGTCGCCCTCCGGCACGCCAGCGATCGTGCCAAGGCAGCTGGAGTCGAGCTCGGCACGCTGGAGCTGGATGTCCTCGCGTGCGATCCGCCGAGAGCGGATGTGGTCATGTGCGCGCTGTTTCTGCACCACCTCGAGGATGACCATGTCCGGGTGGTTCTGTCCAGGATGGTCAAGAGCGCAGATGAGATGGTGCTCGTGAGCGATCTGCGTCGGGGCTGGTGGGGTACAACCCTCGCCGCGAGCATCCCGAGGCTGGTCACGCGCTCGCCGGTGGTGCATGTCGATGCCCTCCGGTCGGCGCGCGCGGCCCTGAGCATTGGGGAGCTTCGGGCGATGATGCGGGAAGTTGCCGGTGCGGGAGAGTGGCATGTTGCGCCCGCCTTTCCTGCGCGTATGCTCTTGTCGTGGCAACGCACGGGCAGTTCGACGCCGTCGTGATCGGAGCCGGGCCGGCGGGCTGCATGGCCGCACTCGGCCTCGCACGCCGGGGTCTGTCTGTGCTGCTTGTCGAGAAAGCCCAACGCGGGCGATGGAAGGTCTGCGGCTGCTGCCTCGGTGCGGTTGGCCAGAGCGCCCTGAAGAGCGCTGGGCTCGAGCGCGTGCTCGACCATGCGGGCCCCATCGATCGCGTTACGCTGGCAGCCCGAGGCGCGACAACCACGCTGCCATTCCAGGGCTTTGTTGGCATCTCGCGCGAAGCGCTGGATACGCAGTTGGTGTCGGCCGCTGAGGACGCCGGCGTCGTGGCTCGGTGGGAAACCGCTGCGAGCGCGGATCGCGATGGTGTCGTCACGCTCGGTGATGGTTCGACCGTGCGCACAAGGGTGGTGATCGATGCCAGCGGCTTGCGCGGCCATCGCGAGGACCACTCTAGCATCGCGCGATCGGCGCGCATCGGGCTGGGCCTGACCACGCATAACGCTCGGTGCCGCACCAAGGAAGTCACCATGGCCGTCGCTGAGGGCGGCTATCTGGGCAGGGTGGCACTGCCCGACGGCAGGGTTGACTTCGGTGCTGCTGTGACGCCCGCGTTCGTGCGCACGCACGGCTCGGCAACCGCTGCCCTGCGCGCAATCTGGTGCGAGTCCGGACTCGATACCGACGAGGTTCCGGATGGTGCTTGGCGCGGTACGCCCGCGCTGACGCGATCGAGGCGTGCCCAGGACGGACGGATCTTGCGCGTGGGTGACGCCGCTGGGTATGTCGAGCCGTTCACCGGCGAGGGCATGTCGTGGGCCATGCTCGCTGGCTGGCATGTGATCGATGATGCGATCGCGTGCATTGAGCGAGGGCCCGAAGGCTCTCGTTGGCCGGCGACGATCCAGCGGTTGCTCCGTGTACGTCACGCGAGGTGCAGGCTCGTCGCAACCTGCGTCCGCCATCCGTCGATTGTTGCGGGGGCTTTACGCGTTATGTCGCTCGCGCCGAGGCTGAGTTCGATCGGTGTCGCTGCCGCCAGTGGTGCACGGGGTGTGACGGCATGACGGCGCGTCGAAAGGCACGATTGTTAGGCATCGGCACCGCGACACCCGATGGACGCATGGATCAGCGCGAGGCCGCCGAGATGGTCGCGGCGATCGGTAGTGTCTCTCCGTCCCGGGCCCGCGCTATGGCCCAGCTCTTTGAGCGTACCGGTATCGAGTCTCGGCCCATGGCGATCATCGAGGGCCGAACCCAGCGGTTCTACAACGGAACCGTACCGGACACCGAGCACCGCATGCGTGAGTACCAAGACCGCGCACCAGCACTAGCCCACAAGGCGTGCGAACGTGCGCTGGAGCGAGCCGATGCCAAAGCGGATCGCGTGACTCATCTCGTGACGGCGAGTTGTACGGGCTTCGCGTCGCCCGGCGTCGATATCGCGCTCATGCGTTCGCTTGGGTTGTCAGCCGAGACTGAGCGTATCCATATCGGATTCATGGGCTGCCATGCCGCCCTCAACGCGCTGCGCACGGCGAGAGCGATCGCGTTGGCCGAGCCCGAGGCACGAGTGTTGGTGTGCTGCGTTGAGCTCTGCTCGCTGCACATGCAAGCATCTCAGGCGCGTGGGTGCGCCGTTGCGGACGCGCTCTTCGCGGATGGTGCGGCCGCGTGCGTCGTAGCCCAATCGGCCCACACCGAGGCGCCGGGGTTGCAACGCACCGCCTCGGTATTGCTTCCCGACAGCCTGCAAGACATGGGCTGGACGATCGGCCAGGGCGGCTTCACGATGACGCTGTCCCCACGAGTGCCGGATGTCTTGGCTTCGAACGTTCGGCCTTGGGTTGAGTCTTTGCTCGCCGAAGAGGGGCTTGCGATCGATGATGTCCCGTCCTGGGCCATCCACCCCGGGGGGCCTCGGGTGCTCCAATCGGTCGCTCATGCGATCGGGATCGCCGAGCGCGCCACCGAGGCTTCCTCCGATATCCTGAAGAGTCATGGTAACATGAGCAGCGCCACCGTGCTCTTCATCTTGCAGCGATTGCTTGATGGTGAGGATGCCATGCCCGCCGTCGCGATGGCCTTCGGTCCCGGATTGACAGGCGAGGCACTCTTGCTTGCGTAGCGCTACGGCGCTTCGGCCGGCACCATGCCGAACACGCTGAGGTCGGTCGCGGAACGCCGCATCGGCGCGAAGAGCACGAAGGCCCTTGCGCTACTGGCCGTTCGCCGAGGCAGATAGTCCTCGCTGAGCACGCGCGTCGAGGTGCCGCGGCCGGCTTGAGGTCCGGGTGTCCAGAGCACGAGCCCCTCGGGCGTGGAGCACAGCGCCCGTCCGTCACCCGCATCGACGGCGGCGACGCTCTTGGGGGCGAGCGCGACGAGCGTTCGCCGTGTGGCGTCGACCGCGGCGCAGCGGTCCATCGCGGGATGGAAGAAGATCGGGCCGAGCGGGGGTGCCGTGTCGGATCCGCGTGCGGCCGCCATTGCGTCGGCCGGCCCGACGCCGGGAACGGCCGACTGCGATGACGCGACGATTTGCGCGGCGCCGGCCATCCCTCCGCTCCCGGCGAGGTCGAACCGACGCACGACACGGCCCAGCGACTCGCCGGTCCCCGTGGACAGATCGAACAGCAGGAGCGAGATGGCACCCGAGGGCCGGATCGCCAGGCACGTCGCGTGTCGAAGATCGGGCGCCATCAGCGGGTACACGAGGCTCGCATCCGGAAGCGTGAGCGTGCGCTCTTGTCCGTTGCGGTCGCGGAGCACGAGCTCGAATTGGTTTCCCCCGATCGGTCGACGGCTATACAGCAGGCTGCCGCTGCTGGCGAATACGGCGTGCGCGGCAACCGACTGATCGCGCACCAGCCAACGCAGCCGCGCATCCTGCTCGCTCCACTCGGCGACCCCGATCCAGCGGCTGCCATCTGCCCGCGGAGACTCGACGAGCACTCCTTCGTCGTTCGAGTCTCGCCCGAGCAAGATGGGCGCTGCGAGGTCGAATACCTCAACTCGTGGTCGATAGCCGATCACATCGGCTTCGAGTGGTGAGATTGATACGGTCGCGTTGGTAAGGCCGGTGGAATCGCCCGCGGAGTCGAGGGCTAACCGAGATGTGCGTGGTGGCGCGGGCGCGTCCTGCGCTGCGATGAAGCGTCCATCGGGACTCACCAGTGGGACCTGGATGCCGTCGTAGGACACGGAGCCCAGCGCCTCGATGGCGACCGAGACGCGGGACGCCGTGGTGCCCTGCATGATCGGACTCGCGATCGGGTTGCTCGGAAGCGTGGGCGGAGCGGTCTCGCGTTGCTCACGCAGGGCCTCGGTGCGGGTTTCGTCTACGACGCACCCGCCGAGCGCTGCGATCACGCACAGGGAGACTGTGGCGAGCCTAACCCTCCACATCGCCTTCGCCGGAGTCGAGCGGTCGCGTGGGCAACTCGCCCTCGAGCGGCTCCTCGATGCCCATCTGCTCACGCTGGATTCGGAGGCGTTCGCGGTACGACTCGTTGAGTTCATCGGCCTCGTCACCATTCTCGACCACCACGGGCGTGATAAAGATGAGCTGCTCCGTCGCGTTTACGCTCGTTTCGCGAGACCGGAACAGCCAGCCGAGCAGCGGGATGTCGCCGAGCAGTGGGACCTTGCGGACGACGTCTGAGTCTTCGTTGCGGAGGATGCCCGAGATGACCAGCGTCTGGCCGCTGCGGACGATGAGCTGTGTCGTCGTCTCTCGTCGATCGACCACGACCTGTCCGCTCTGTGCGTTCTGGCCCGGCGCGACCGAGCTGAGCTCGATATTCACGCGGAGGTCGACGTCGCGGTTCGGTGTCAGCCGCGGACGCACGCGGAGCTGGATGCCCACGGCTCGGTACTCGAAGCCCTGGGTTGTGCCGCCGGTGTCGGTGGTTTGGGCGTTCGTAATGAACGGGATGTCCTGCCCGTCGAAGAACTCGGCTTCCTGGTTGTCGCTCGTGAACACGATGGGACGGCTCAGGATGCTGACGTTCGTCCGCTCGTTCAGGGCTTGGAGGACGGCGTTCAGGTCGACACCGACATTGAGCACGCTCGTATCGAACAGCCCGTCGAGCAGGTTGTTCTCTGTGCCGCTGAAGTCCGAGATGAATGAAATGGAGTTGTCGGTGCGCGAGAGGTTGATCGCGGAGCTGGACCAACGCAGGCCGAGCGCTTCGGCGTCGTCTCGGCTGACCTCGGCGATGACGGCCTGGATGAGCACCTGGCGACCGGGCTGATCGAGCTGCTGGATCAGGTCCACGATCGCCGCGCGGTACTCCGGTGGGCTGAGAACCATGATGGCGTTCTGCCGCCACACTGGCACGATGCGCAGCTTGCCGATGAGGTTGCTGGGTCCGGCGGTGTCGTTCTGTTCCTGGGCGGTCTGCCACCAGAAGGTGATGGTGCCCGGGTCGTTCTCGGTGTCGGCGGCGCCGGTGTCGGTGGCGTCGTCGGCGAAGGGGCTCTCTCCAGCGCCCGCACCGGAGCTCAGGCCGGTCTCGCTACGAGGGATGCTCGCGAGCGTGCCGTCGAGTGCGAGCAGGGCGTTGAGCTGCTCGGCGACCTCTTCGGCGGAGACATGCTTGAGCGACACGATCGCCGGCAGGCCCACGCTCTTGGGCTGATCGAGGTCGCGGATGATCTGATCGATCACGGCGAGGTTGTCCGGGCTCTTGGCGACGACCGCGATCTGGCCGGCCGAGGGGATCGCCTCGAAGGCGAACTGCCCCGCCAACCGGCCAACACCCTGTGACGAACCGGAGCTGCCCTGGTTGCCCTGCCCGCCTTGGCCGCCCTGCGCGCCACCGGCGCTGGAGTCGGCCTCGCCGAAAAGGCCCACGAGCAGGTCACGCACGGCGATCGGGTCGCTGTTCTCGAGCGTGTAGATCCGCGGTGTAACGGTCTCCTCGGGCAGCGGGAGGTCCCACTCCTCATCGATCAAGTCGGCGATCTGATCCATGACGCCCTGCTCGGCCGCCACGGTGACCGCGTTTTGCTGCGTGTTCGCCGTGACACGAAGCTCGGCGGTCGACGCGCCAGCGGACTCTTCCTCGCCGCCGCCTCGGCCGCCGAAGAACCGATTGAAGTTCCGACCGCCACCCTGTTGCTGGGTTTGGGTGCGCGAGTCGCCCTCGCCGAAGAGCTCGGTGATGTTCTCGGCGATGAGCTCGGCATCGGCGAAGCGCAGCCGGAACGTCCGCGTCACCAGTGCGCGAGAGCCGGGCTGATCCATGCCGGCAAGCAACAACTCGATGCGTCGCAAGAGCCCGATGTTGCCGAGCACGGCGATGTGGTTGCTGCCCTCGTCCACGGTGATCTTGGCGTACTCAGGTACGACGTCGCCCAGCGCTTCGGCGAGCGTTTCGGCGTCGGAGTTGTTGATGCGGTACACCTTCTCGGCCATGGCGCCCAGATCGGTACGGTCGATCACGCTCTCGGTTGGGCCGATGACCGGCACGTCCTGGCGCAGCACGTCGATCACGTCGCGGATGATGATGATCTCATCGGTCTCGACGACAGAGATGCCGCTCTGCTGGAGCGCGAGTATGACCAGGTCGAGAGCGCGCTGGCGTGGGATGGGTGTGTCGCTAATGACGGTGATCCGGCCCGCGATCGGGCTTGGCGGAGCAATGACGACCTTACCAGTTGCCTCGACGATAAACGGCAGGATGTCGTCGAGCGATGCGTCGTCGAACATCAGCGTTGTGGGTGGTCCGTCCAAGACGCGGCGTCCGTTCTCGGCGACGTCCTGTGGCTCGGCATCGGCGCCCTCTTGCGCGACAGCGAACGGCGTGGCTAGAGCCAGCACGCCGGCGCACGCGAGCAGCGATGCGGGACTGCGGCCAAAACGATTGAGCTTCTTCATCACGACCTCGTCTCAGCCTTCATCTCGTGGGATCACGGTCTGGTCACGCTCGAACAGCGGCACATCGAACTCCACGCCCTTCCATCGCACCCGGATTGACCAAGGCGCGAGCGACTCGAGCACCTCCAGGTCGCCGTCGGTATCGCCGACGGCGAGCCAGTCCTTGTCCTCGAACAGCACTCGATCGTTTACCACCGCCACGACATCGGGCCCACCGTACGAACTCGGCGGTGGTGGGGGCGCCGGTGGTGGAGGCGGCGAAGCGGGTGGTGGCGGTGGGGGTGGAGGTGGCGGCGGCGGGGGCGGGGCGCCGGGCACGAAGAACGGCGAGCGGCCGTCGAGCTGGGCGCGATGTCGCGCGGTGACGTCGCCCATCTCCGGGGCTGCCGCGATGTCCGAGCCGTCCGACGGTGGCGACAGGAGCACGGCCTGCGCCATGCCGACGATGCTGTAGGCCAGCGCGATGCCCGCCGCCGCCCCGGCGACGCCCACGAGTACCCAAGCCGATCGGCGTGCGCTCATGGCCGGCCCCCTTCGCTGGCGTTGCTGCCCAGGGCCCACGCCTCAACGGTGAGCGTCGCCGAGACCTGCCTGGCGCCATCATCAGCACGCCGCACGATGACGCGTGTGACGGCCGACACATCCGGGTCGTTCTCGAGCGCGCCCAGCACACGGCTGAACGCCTCGGGAGACGCATCGAAGCTCACCGTGCTTACGAGTTTCACCAGCGAGCCTCGCCCGCCATAGAACCGGGTGGCTGGTCCGTCGCGGAGGTTCTGCTCGGTCGTTTGCGTGCGTGCGCCCGTGACGCCCGCCTCGCGCAGCACGCGATCGACGGCACGGTTTAGGCCGGTGGCCGCCTCGCTGCGCTGGCCGGGAAGGGTGACATCGCCGTGGAGGCGCGCGCCCAGCGCGATCGCCTGCCGATCGCCGTCGGCCTGGGCGTTCATGCCGTTGACCATGCGGATGCGCGCGGCCATCGCGTCGGCCCGTCCGTTCGCGCGAACGGTCATATCGATCACGGGCTCGATCACGAGGAAGTACGCCGCAAGGCCCACTCCCGCGAGCACGAGCCATTGGCCGGCGCGCGGGATGGCGCTCCAGCGGTCGAGCAGGGTCGTCGGTGTTGGCGTGCCTTGCTCGCTCATCCGCCGCTCCCAACCTCACGCGATCGCGCGATGAGCTTGTCGGCCTCGGCCTTTAGTCGGGCCCGCGTGGCCTCATCGTTTTCGTCATCGCGAGACGCGCTCAGGCGTACCCGCCACTCGGTCATGAGTGTGGCGCGATCCATGCCCGCGATCTGCTCATCGGTCAGCGGAGCAGGGACGCCATCGACCGAGGCCGGTCCGGTCGCACCGCTCGGCCGCCGATCCGCGGAGGCGTCGCGTCCAGACTCAACCGCCGCATCACGCGCTGCGCGGCTGGTCGAACTCCGAGATGACGATGCCGTAGGCCGGCTTCGGCCACTCGAAGTCGGTGCGACGGCAACGATCGGCGTAGCCGTGTTCGTCGCGCCCTCACCGTAGAGGACCTGAGCGAGCGGCATCTCGGCATAGTCCATGGGCAAGCTTCCGATTGCCGTGGGCCGCTCGACCTGTGCGGCGATCTGGAACTCGACCGCATCGCCGACGATGTTGCGACGAACGACCGTAACAGGGCCCAGCGTGCCGAGCGCGTTGAGCGCCGCTTCATATTGGGTGAGCAGCGTCTCGGGCGGTCCTTCGAGCTGCGGACCGCTGGGGGCCACCTGCACGAAGCCCTCGATATCGACCTGCGCGTTCGCGTCGAGACGGATGCTCTCGAGCACGACATGCACGGGGGCCGCGGCCGGCAGCTCGGCGAGCATCTTGGTCATGGGCCATACACGCTCATCGAGCTGTCCGTAGATGGCGGCGGTCCGCGCGTCTGCCTCGTACTGGGCTCGCAATTCCTCAGCACGCTCGACCTTGGCCGAGAGCATCGCCTCTCGTGCCTTTGCGGTGAGGAGCGGACCAAAGAGAACGACGAGCGCGCACACGACGCACGCGAGCGCAACGTTGCGGCGTGAAGACAGCCAGACCTCTGCCCGATCTCGGACCGACGGGCGATCTAGGGGCTTGGTTGCGTGCAACTCGGTGAGAGCGCGGATGGCAGCGTCTTCGGAGAGCGCCATCGCGCCCGCACACGCGGGCAGCATCCACGCGCCGGCTTCCGTCGGCGATGTCGGCCACCCCTCGAACGAGCGTTCGAGGGCGGCGTTGACACCGCCGGACCATCCCACGCGTCGTCCGTCCCACGGTGTCGTCGCGGCGGCGAGGGCCTCGTCCGCGGAGTCCTCGCCAAGACCCGCGGCCGCGGCGGTCTCGATCAGCCTGCGCTGGATGTGGGCATCGGTTGCAACCACACCCGATGACTCGCGCAGGGCGCGCACGACGAGTCCTTCCGGGCCATTGGCCGCAACGAGCAGCACACCCTGGCTCGCATCGCTCGCGAACACGCAACCTTCGGAGAGCGAGGCTGCGTACGCGACGGCCGCCGGCGCGGTCGCGTACGAGGCCTCGCGATGGGAGCCTTCGGTCCCGTCGTCCTCGCCCATCCACGCCGTGAATAGGGCCGCTCGCCCACCGCCCGAGGACGCGACCGCGCCGCACCCGCGGCGCCAGGGCGGCACGCGTTCGGGGAGCTCACCCTCGCCGAGCACTGCGATCGCTCGGAGCAGTTCTTCGCCGGGCAGGTCGTCCACGCCGCGGGCGCGCACGAGCGTTTGTGACCATGGGGCGATGCCCACACGCGGCTGCTCGCTCACCTCGCCATCGCGATGCTTCGAGAGGCGGGGCTTGGAGCCCGAGCCGGCGCTCACCATGAGCTCAACGCGGCGATCGCCCGAGTGATCGAACGCCACCACGCCAGTGCCCCGGTTGTTGTCACGCTGCTTCGCCAACGGCTCCCCTTCGAACGATCGTCAGCCCCGTATCCCAGGCACTATCGGATGACCATATCCCGGATCACCACAGGCAGACGCGAACGGTCGACCGTCGCGATGAGTTCTACGCGCATGCCCGACGCCTCGTCGATGCCAACGCTTCGGATGACGAACACGCTGCTGCGAAATCCGAACGCCTGCACGAGCTCTTGGACGCGTCCGCGAGTAAGGCCCGGCACTTCGAGCAGATCGGTCACGGTGCGGAATCCCAGAGGCCGACCCTTGCGCTCTCGGATCAGGATGTCGGCAATCGAGCTCGTGACGCCCGGTGCGTAGGACAGGGTGTCTTCGGACACAGTGTTGATGTTGATCCGGCCCGGCAGCGTCGCCCCTGTCGAATCCAGCCAGGGCCCGTCGATTGCGGCTTCTTCGAGCAACAGCCCGATTTGTTCATCGGTCAGTGGTTGAGCCTGCGCGTCGATCGGCTGGCCGGTGAGCCCGGGCAGCGACCGCAGCGGCGTGTTGATCAGTGCTTCGAGGGTGGCACCGTTCGTACCGGCGTACTGCGCGATCACGTCGGCCTGCTCGGCGGTGATGCCGGTCCGGCCCACGAGCTCGCCGCCGCCGAGGCCCAGGCCGAGCCGGACACGCGGCTGGCCCGAGAGGCCGTATGTGCTTTCAGCGCTCACCACCGTGAGGATGCCCGACCAGCCCGAGTCCAGCACGCCGTCGGCATCATCGGGCGGCCAGGTCTCGTCGCCGTCGTTTTCATTCGGGTCCAGCGTGCCGTTGAGGTTCCAGTCCTCGTCGCGGATATCGCTGGGAAGGATGCCCAGGATCAGCTCCATCTCCTCGATGGTCTGCATCAGCCCGTTGCGCGGCTCGTACGGATGCTCGGCCGACAGATACGAGCCGAGTTCGGCGCCCAGAGGGCTGACCTCGTCGTCCTCGTCGGTCCAGTCGACGATCCGAGAGATCAGGTCCTCGGTCATGTTGGGAAGCCAGAACAGGTCCTCGGTGCTCATGCGCGCAACGTGGATCCGCGCGTGCGCATCGGCCGGGCCGTCGAAGCGTTCCTCGCCTTCCCAGTGCTCGATGCTGTAGCGGCCGCCGCCGATGGTGCCTTCCGAGGCATCGGCCATACGGTCGTACACGTCGTACGCATCGGTCGGGTGCGGGCTCTCCAGGTCGTCCGCAAGTATCGCGATCATCTGCTCCATGCCGGAGATCGCTGCCCAACGCGCACGCACCTCGGCGAGGCTGTCTCTCGCACCGAACGCCTGACCCAGCCCGGCCGACTGGATGCCCAGCACGAGCACGGCCGCGAGCCCGATGACCCACAGCGCGAGTACGGTCGCGAAGCTGCGCCGGCGGGCCATCATGGCGCACCCCCAGCGTCTTCGACCTCTGCCGGCGTTGGTTGCGCGAATACGCGCGGCAGCGACGCGACGCGCCGAGCGACAGCCGTGCCACGGCCGCCGGGCGTGCTCGTGCGCACCTCGATGATCACCATGTGCGGAAGTCCCGTTTGATCCGAGTCCCACGCGGCCCACATGCCCTCGGCGTCGCCCGCGGTTACCGAGAACGAGACCACGTCGCGCGCGACCTCGGTCGCGATGCCGCCGGCGTCCTGGTACTCATCGAAGCCCATATCGACGCGACGCCAGAGTGCCGAGCCCTCGCCGCCGTCCTGGACCTTGAAGCCCATCTCGAACTCGCCGCCGTCGCTGTCGACCGACGCGTCGATCACGGGGCGGACCGGATCGAGCCCGCGGGCGAGCACGTAGATCGAATCGCGAGAGGCTTCATTGGAGCCGCCATCCTCGATCACGATCCGGGTCTGGAACAGGTCCTGGTGGCGGACGGTCTGCAGTACCGTGCGCTGGACGATCTGGGCGGCGCGGTCGGGGGGGGGCCGCCGCCGGGGCGAGCGCGGCACGGGGAGAGGGGGGGGGGGCGGACGCGCGGCCGAGGCGCCCCCGGGCGGCGCG
>ERZ1740058.565-NODE-565-length-26442-cov-7.536855_pt1 | contig 26442 bp, 12 predicted proteins | sample MGYA00581745_ERZ1740058 | MGnify/ENA primary metagenome ERZ1740058 (study PRJEB43018, sample SAMN04849742) | marine metagenome | isolation source: floating plastic debris | place: Pacific Ocean | collected 2008-08-30 | study: EMG produced TPA metagenomics assembly... | reverse complement strand
CATTTTCTGACCTTAACCTCTGCATATCTGTAATCTGGATACTGGCTGGCAGTCCATGGTGCGCAAAAAACAGTCGATACAACTCGCAGGCCGGACGACAGGCATTTCCTTCCAAAACAACCAGACCCAGACTAGAGAGCTGATGAGCAACCGCTGCTTCCACCTCAACCGGAGCTGACGAGGTCACAATCTGCTGCATCACGTCTATCAACGTCAGCTGATCTTGCAAAATATCGAGACATGACTGTAGGTGATGTCGGTAAATTCCAGCAGGAGTTGGCGCTTCGGTCAAAAGCTGAGAAAGCGACAGCTTGCCCTGCTTGAGGTGATAAAACGCAATCGATAAAAGATAAGGATGTCCGCCAACTAACGTTTTGAGATCTCGAAAGTCTTGATTACTCTCGAATGTCACACCGTATCTCTCAGCCAGCTGTTGAGTTTGATGGCTATCAAATGGTTCTAAATGAATAGGAAGTCCTACATTAAAAGGTGACTTATAAATATCGAGCGGAACATACACATCTGTAGAATGTACCACCAGCGTTCGCAGTTTTTGGAAGCCGACCTCCTCGTGTATCACTGTGGAGGTTTGCTTGGCTTGCTCATACCAAACCCGCAGCAACGGCAAAAAATCGCGCGCAATTTTGGGCCGTTCAAACACTCGATTGACTTCGTTGAGCGCTAGCACAATGGGCTGGTCGATAGCCTCTAATAGATACTCTTCAAAGTAAATTGTGGCGCTCAGTTTAGCGCCTGTTGCATCACTCCAATATTCGTCTAACAGGGGCGGCAGACGAAGTTTGTGAGCCACCACAATGCAAAACCATCGCAAGAACTGAGAGAGATCGGTAAAAACAGAATCTTCTGCCGCTTGGAAATCAACAACGACTGTCCGATAGCCCAGCTTGCGCGACCGCTCTAAGAGTCTGATTAGCAGGGAGCTTTTGCCCATGTAGTGAGGGCCTTTGATTCGTGTCAGGCTACCAGAAACCTGCAAGTTTTGATAGCACAGCGACTCTACCGGAGACCTTTCAACATATAACGGAGACTCTAGCGCCAAGGCACCACAGGGAAACTCCGTTGCAGCGACATGAGGTAAAGCAGACATCTACGAATCCCATAAATCAAAAAATATTAATAACATTATCTTAAGATAAATTGTCGCAGATTAGATACGTTGTCAGGCCAGTAAAACTACGGATTGCGCCAACTATCATAGTCACTTTTTCACAGGCTTCTTGTTGTACGGGTCTATTTTGCGAGCTTTGGCGTTTACCGATCTTAAACAGATTTTCTCTCAGCGGGCACGATGCAAATCGTTACCTTTCTCAAACTTTTTTCCTTTCTATCGACGGCGTAGAAACAACAGAGATTATTGTAGGTTGTTTCCCTGCTGCTTTTCTAAAAAGCGAGCGATCGCCTGTTCAAATACTTCAGGATCTACCATAAAGGCCCAGTGATTACTGTCCAGCTGACATAGCTCCAGCTGCGTTAAATGCGCTTTGTATGGCGCCAGCTGCCGCCGAGAGGTATTAATGCCCTTAGTCATATAGACCAGCAGCGAAGGCATATCAATCGGCTGTGTGAACCCTGGAACTTGCATAACATCAGTAAACATAGGCTCTCTAGCTGCGATCACAAACTTACTGCCCCACCTGCCATCGGCTTTCGCTTCTACGCCATTTTCAAAGATGATCTGTTGCAGCGGTGACCAGCCCTGGTACTGCTTTAACTGTTTTGCCTGTGCGATCGCAGCAGCTTTGTCTTCAAACGGCCCCAGCATTTTCAAAAAAGGCAGCAGCTTATAGTAAATAGGAAAGAGAATTTTTGTCCAGCTCGGAAACGTGCCAATTAGAGCCGGATCTATCAGCATCAGACTTTGAAAGCGTGAAGGTGCCTGACGCGCCCAGACAGCCGCCATCTTTGCCGACCAGGAATGCCCCAAAACATGGGCTGATGACCAATTTAAATGAGCCATCAGCGCTTCTAAGTCATCGATAGTCTCCGCAAATCCATAGCCCGCTCCAGGTTTACCGCTCTCCCCATGGCCTCTCAAATCCGGAGCAACAATGTGGTACTGCTGCTGCAGCGCATTGCCCAGGCTCAGCCATACCAGCGCGTGATCGGCCATACCATGCAGCAAAAGCAATGGAGCAGCCGTATCTTTCCCTTCACGCTTTGGCGATTCACCTGTCGGCCATTCTAGATAGGACAGCGTTATCCCACTGGGCAAAGCCAGCGTCTTTCTAGGGGGAAATTGCATCATAAAGTCTTTAATGAGAGCAAAAGAGAGATAGGAATAGACATAATTCCTAGTCTACAACAGCTTTCTCTCAACGATGAAGCATATTTTGTTCGCACGCCTGTCATAGATAAGTTTTCTTTGCCCTCAGCTTTCGATACAGCCATACAAAGTAGCCATATGAAGCGGCTGTACAAAGCAGCCGTATGGGTCAAACAGATAAAAAGTGCATAAGGCGATCGCAGCAAGTTCTACTTAGGGGCAGAAAGAGTCATTCCCCCAAAGCACTATGTTTTTTAACTCAGCCGTCCTAGCGATCGCAATCACAACCAATGTTGTTTCTCTACCCACCTACGACTGTGTTCCCTGTCAGCAGAAAACAATTTATATGCCTGATATACCCGCCCCCGAAATGGCATCAGCTAGTCACTTAGCGGTGCCAACTGACGATGCAACGCTAGTTGCGGCTAAGAAACAACCAAACTACGCTCGCAACAAAATTGAATCACTAGAGAAAGTTTAAGATCTGTTCCTACAAGCTACAATCATCCACCCAGCCGGTGATTGTGGCTTACAACGCTAATCATCGCGCTTCACAGGCGATAGTTTCTCTCTAGAAAAGCTCAACAAGAGACAGTCAGTAAAATTGTTGCTATGCCCTCCATCAAAGCCTCTGTAGAAGGACTCTCGCTAATTAAACAGGCGATCGCCCAAAAGGGTTGGAGAGTTCGCGACGATAGATGGTTAGTTGCAGCTAGCTACCTGCTTGAACCCAGCGGAGACTGGCGGGCAGATGGCCCGTATGCCTATGGCTGTAGCTTACAAACCTGGGAGAGATTTTTGCAGGGAGTCGCGATTCGCGATCGCAGCTTTCTTGCCTTCTGCCAAGTATTAGACTTGCCTTCCAGTCAAGTTTTAGACGCTGCGACTTCATCACTCAAGCAACTTACTGAACAGCAAAGCCCATTGCTAAAGCTCGGGAAAATAACACTGCCCTCTAATCAAGAGCTTCTAAATCGCATAGTATCGCTGGAGCATCGCATGCAAAATCTAGAAGATCGACTCAATGAAAGCCAGAACTAGCCAGTAACAGCCAGCCAATAACAGATAGCCAGTGACAGATAGCCAGTGACAGATAGCCAGTAACAGCTACTAAGCAAAGACGCTCATGCTTAGTAGCTCGCTGAAAGATGGCTGCTATCTAGCTATTTGTAACGGCTATTTCAGAAAAAGTGCATAAGCTAGCCCTATCTATCTGTATTAACAAACATAGGGGCTGAACGACTTGATGACATTTGTCATAGTCCGATGGTGACATTCATAAGATGTTTGCTCACGGCTAAGCTTCTATTTTTGAGCCATTGAATTCAATCCCTATTTCATTTTCCATTGTTTACCATAGGAATCGCAGTCTCGTGCAACTCATTTATCGCGGACAATACTATAAAAAGCCCTTAGTCCCAGCTACAACCAGCAAAATCAAATTTCCCTGCGTCTATCGCGGTGTCCCCTACCAAATGAAAAGTAATTTTTCTTATAAAGAGAGTGCGCCAAAAGAGAGTCAGTTAACCTATCGCGGCGTGCCCTATCGCCTCAGACACTAAACCCACCGCGCGCACTGCCATCACCATGCGCTGACCCATCTTTAATACATACAGCGTCTCGTCCAACAGCCCTTCTCAACAGGAAAAAAGATGTCTGCAAAACTTGTTACCATTGGTGATAGCCTTACACAAGGATTTCTAAACGGTAGTATCTCCAAAACGCATCTCTCTTATCCCGCGATGATCGCAGAGTGTTTAGGCGATTCAGAGTTCAAAATCCCTGATTTCTCCGGCGCAGGCGGCTTACCCCTTAACCTAGAAGCCCTGCTCAACCATCTAGACAGTCAGTACGGCAGCTGCCTACTTCAAGCTAATCTTGAGCTACAGCAGCTGACTATCGGCCACTTCGTAGACACCGTTGAAGACTACTGGGAAAGAGGCCCAGGCACTCAGCCTTCTACCACAGGGCCACTGCACAGAAACCTGGCAGTCTGGGGGTTTCAGCTACCAGAATGTGACACCCTTTCCGACCAAATTTGTCAGCAGATCATTCCCCCCGCTGAAGATCATCAGGGCCAGCAGCCTGAGTTTGCGCTGCACCGAACAGCCCGGCGAACGCTAAACCCCAGCCAGTCTACGGCGTATGAGTCACTCACTCAAATAGACATCGCCCAAAAAATTGCAGACGCTGAAGGCATTGATAATCTCATCTTTTGGCTGGGCAGCAACCACTGCTTAGACACCGTTGTCAAACTAAACGTGGAATGGTCAACAGAAGAGACGATTCATCAGCCCATACACTTACGAACCGCTAATCTGTGGCGGCCAGAACATTTCAAGCAGGCACTTCATCGAGTCGCTAGCAAAGTATCGGCGATAGGTGCAAACAATGTCTTCGTGAGCAATGTTCCTCACATCACCATTCCCCCTGTGAGTCGTGGCGTAACCCCTGGCGCAGCTCCTGGTACGGGTCAAGATGCCGATGGATATTTTGAATACTACACTCATTTTTGGATTTGGGATGAGGAGTTTGACCCGGCCAAGCACCCTCATTTGACGCGATCGCAGGTCAAAGAAATTGACGCTGTCGTTGACGAATACAATCAAATCATCCAGAATGAAGCCGCTATCTGGGGATGGCATCTGGTCGATACCGCAAATGTTCTAGACAGGCTAGCCTTCCGTCGACAGCAGGGAAAACCCCGCTATAGTTTTCCACCCGAACTCGTAGTGGCACTTCGTGACAATCCTAAAACACAAAACCGTGTACTCAGCGATGGTACAGTTCTTTTGGACACGCGCTATCTCCGTATGGAACCAGAGGCTAAAACGCCTGATAATCTCTACAAGGGCGGCCTGTTTGGCTTAGACGGCTTACATCCAACAACACTAGGCTACGGCTTAATCGCCCACGAATTTCTTCAGGTCATGCAAAAAGTTGGATGTGAGCAGGGAAATAACCCTGTTATGAAGCCGCTCGATTGGGAGAAGATCATTGCGCATGATTCTCTCCTCACCAATCCGCCTGCCAGCTTAACCGAATTGAGAAAAATATTAGCTGTTCTATTCAGTCAACCACCCACTATGGAATCATCAGAAACGCCTAACACCAGAGGATTGAATATGTCAAAAGCCACCCCGTTTAAGGCAATAGCTTCCCTTGCCAGTCCGTCTATTACCAGTCCGTCTATTAACAGTGGCACTAACAACGTCACTAATAGCGTCACAAAAAAGAGATGGAAGAAAAGAGGCCCTGACGATCAAAGCGGCAGTAGCGGAGATCAAACGGGCGGTGGTGAGAGTAACCAGCCTCAGAGTGAAGAGAATGCGCAACAGCAGCAGTCCTAGACTGAAATAGCGCAAACTGAAATAGCGCAGACTGAAATAGAAGTCTGAAATGGAACCCTGATGGCCCCCTTCTATAAGAGATTTTTCATGAAAAATCTCTTATAGAAGGCTCACCAACTATATGGGATAGTTGATGAAGTAGCTGCGGTCAGCTAGAGTTTATGACGTGGCGTCTTTTTATGAGTAAGTGCCATGAACAACTCGTCAAACACTTTTGACAAGGCCAGGCAATCTCTATGGCAGCAGCTTCCCCAAGAAACGCGGACGCGCATCTTGTTACTCTATGCGCTCTTGATGTTGGTCTTGACAGGGCTTACAGTCCCCATATTTAGGTATTTCCTGTTTCAACGAGTGGAGCGGCGAGTGCGAGACGATCTCGCTCACGAAAGAGAAGAATTTTTAGAGGCTTTCGCAGATTGGCGACGTCCTGAAGGACAAAGTGCTCAAGATCTAAAAACTTTTGTTGTTGAATACTTAGATAATAACTACACAGAGGATGATAATTTTCACGTTATTCTGATCGAAGGCATTGGCTATTTTTCTAGCCCAGACTATTTACTCGATCCCTTCAAGCCAGATTCAGACCTTTTTAAGCAGTGGCAAACGGTGACTGCCCCTATGAGAGATAGTCAGCCAAGCGATGATCCTGATATTGGCAAACTCTTGTACAAGGCTGATCCACTCATTGTTGACGACAGACAGCTAGGGGTCCATGTAGTGGTTCACGCGGCAGCAGGAGAGCGTGAAGAATCATTGGAGGGAGTCTATGTATTTAGCTGGATGATTGTCGTCGTGGTGGGACTTTCGATGCTATTGGCATGGATAGGTGCAGGCCGTCTCCTCAAGCCGATTCAAGAGCTAGCGACAACGGCACGCTCCATTAGCGAATCAGACCTCACAAGGCGCATCCCGCCGATAGAAGGGCACAGCGAACTGGCCAATCTAACCAATACGTTCAACGCCATGATGGATCGTATTCAGCAAGCGTTCGACAGCCAGCGTAATTTTATTAACGACGCGGGCCATGAGCTGCGCACGCCTATCACCATTGTTCGAGGGCATTTAGAGCTGCTAGATGACGATCCTCAAGGCCGCCAAGAAACTGTAGAGCTAGTTATAGACGAATTAGACCGGATGGCGAGACTGGTCAACGATATGATTTTGCTGGCCAAATCTGAGCGAGCAGATTTTTTGCGCCTGGAAACGATAGAAACTGGCGCGCTGGTCAAAGAGCTATTTACCAAAGCTCAAGCCCTAGCCGATCGCAACTGGACGCTGTCAATCGAAAATCAGGGCATGATGGTAGGCGATCGCCAACAGCTAACCGGGGCGCTGCTCAATCTACTGCGTAATGCCGCTCAGCATACCCAGACGACCGATACCATAGAGCTAGGCTGCCGTATTACGGCAGAACGACCCGTGACCGATAGCCGGAACACAAAGCAGACGACAGCTCAACGGTCCATCGCTCAGCAGGCTCAGTTTTGGGTCAAAGATTCTGGCATAGGCATTAGCGACGCCGAGCAGCAGCGCATTTTCGGCCGATTTGCTCGGGGAAAGGGAAAACAGCGACAGTCTGATGGTTCCGGGCTAGGGTTGGCGATTGTCAGCGCAATTGCCGAAGCGCACGGCGGCAGCGTCTCAGTCGTGAGCCAGCTGGGTAGGGGTTCTACTTTTCAACTCAACTTACCGGTCCGTCCAACGCACACAGCGCCAGTCAGAACTCACTAGGCGGCGGAAAATGTTGTCTGACAGCAGCAACCAAATCCGTAAAGCGAAAAGGCTTTTGAAGATAGTCGTTAGCACCAGCTGCGATCACCTCTGACTGACTGTAGGTGTGAGCTGTCATGATGATAATTGGGATAAGATCGCCTCGCTTGCGGATCGCTCTAAGCACAGCCCAGCCGTCCAATTCTATCAATCCAATATCGAGCAGAATTAGGCTGTAAGCGGTTTGTTCACTCAGTGCGATCGCCTGCCGCCCGCTGCTGACGACAGTGGTTTGAAAGCCACTTTTTTTTAAGCCTTTGGTGATGAATGCAGAGATATTTTGCTCATCTTCGACGATCAATATGTGACACATGAAAAGGAATTTAAACTTACGGCCTTCTACCGAAGACGTGTAATAACAGTGCTTACTGGTAGAACACTAACCTTTCGCGCCCTGTGTTTGCATGAGAGGTTTCTCATCCTATTGTTGATGTTGATCACTCTGCTGAGATACAGCTATGAACGCCAGCTATGAACACTATTGACAGATACCTTGGTGATGGTGCTCAACATAGTCTTCAATCTGCTCACAGCCTATCTCTATCAAAGTGTCCAACGCTACTGCGGTCTCCAAATTCCACATCGTCACCGTCCTATCTACAGTGGCGGTCGCGAGCTTTTCACCGTCTGGGCTTACGGCAATGCCCGCTATACCCTCTCGATAGCCTGCGAAAATATTCACACGCGAACCGCCTACAGCCCACCGTCGAACTGTTCTATCTACGCTGCTCGAAACAATCTGAGCATCGCCTGAGCTAAACGTAACATCAATAACAGCACCTTCATGTCCTTCTAATATCTCAACAAGCTCACCATCGCGACGCCAGAGCCGAATAGTACTATCGTCGCTAGCTGAAGCGACAAACTGATCATCTGAGCTAAAAGTCACGCTGTTTACACCTGCGGTATGCCCCTCTAGCGTTTCAATAGGCGAGCCATCCCGGTGCCAAAGTCGCACAGTGCCATCGTCCCCTGCTGAGGCGATGCGCTGACCATCAGGACTAAACGCAACAGCATTAATACCATCCGTATGACCGCTAATAGTTGTGATTAGCTCACCACCATCGCGCTGCCACAGCTTAATCGTGGCATCATCACCAGCAGAAGCAACCATCTCACTATCCGGGCTAATGGCAACATCGGTCACCCAGCCCTGATGACCCACAAGCGTCAGTAACAGTGAGCCGTCTAATCGCCAAAGCTTGATTGTTTCATCTCTACTGGCAGAAGCAACAAACTGTTGATCGGGGCTAAAGCTAACGCCGTATACAGTATCAGTATGGCCGTTCAAACTCCGGACCAAAGCAGGAGACAGCGTGGCATCCGAGTTCCAAAGCTTAACAGAATTATCCTGGCTGCTAGAAGCTATTAGCTGACCGTCAGGGCTAAAGGCAACATCCCAGACCATGCCTTCGTGCTTCTGGAAAGTTGTCAACACTGGATTGTCCCACTGCCAAAGTCTAACAGTTTTATCGAAACTCGCTGAAGCGATCGCCCGACCATCCGCACTAAAGGCAACGTCAGTCACGCCGTTGGTGTGACCTCGAAAGTGAGAGACCAACATGCCATCACGCCGCCACAGCTTGAGCGTTTTATCATTACTCGCAGAGGCAATATGCTCACCATCTGGGCTAAAGGCGATCGCATATACAGTATTGTTGTGCTCATACAGCGTCCGCTGTGAATTATCCTGAAGGTTCCATAGCCTAACGCTCCTATCTGAACTGGCCGAAGCCAGCGTGTCACCATCAGGGCTAAACGCCACGTCTTGCACTGCCTTAGTATGGCCTGTGAGCGTTGTTCTTAGCGTGCCGCTAAGCGTCCACAGCTTGATCAGCGCGTCGTCACCACCGGTTGCCAGACTCTGCCCATCTGGACTAAAAGCGATCGCATCTATCTGAATGCCTTCTCTCGTTCCTTCCTCTGCTTCTTCCTTTATCTCTTCGTGCGCCGTCCACTGCTGAACCAATTCACCGCTACGCTGCCAAATCCGTACAGCACCCTCTTGACTAGCAGCTGCAATCAGCTGTCCGTCCGGACTAAAAGCCACCGCATTGACCGCTGCCGCATGACCAGTGAGCGTCATGACTAGAGTGCCATCTTTCCGCCACAGCTTAACTGTTTTATCATCGCTCGCAGACGCAATCATCTGCCCATCTGGGCTAACGGCCAGGCCCCAAATTGCTGCACTGTGATCTTCAAGACTATGCAACAATGTGCCGTCTGGATTCCAAAGCTTAACCGTTTTATCGTCGCTCGCGGACGCAATCATCTGCCCATCTGGGCTAAAAGCAACAGCGGTCGTTCCAGCCTTGTGCGCGGTCAAACGATTTTTCTCATCAACAGTGGAAACGACCTGTCGTAGCGCAGTCTCTACCGCCGACTGCGTTTCCTGCTCTGTCTGTCGTCCTAATAACCGCAATGAAGAGAGCTTTTGAGCCGCCTGAAGGGCTGCCACAAGCGAATCCAAGCGCTGATTAGAAGCAAACAGCGCATCTGATGATGCCGCGATCGCCCTTACCTCATTCAGCTTTGCACGCTGGCTGCCGTACCAGGCAACAGCCATCAGGCTTGACGTCACCAGCAGCCCCATCCACAGCGCACCAAAAGCAAGCCATCGCCTACGCTTTTCTCGTTTCTCAATTCCCTGCTGAGCCGACAGGCTATCTTCAACAAACTGCCTATCTTTAGAACTCAAATCAGCCAAACGGCTCTCATACCAGTCTGTTGCCGTCGCTAAAGACTTGCCCCTAAGTAAATCACTATCGTCTCTTCCGTTTTTCTCCCACCGTTTTCTAATCTGTCGCAGCTCTTCCTGCCAGCGCCGGAATACTCCATCTGCTTGCAGCCAATAGACCAGCCGCCCCCAGCTGTAAATCAACGCCTCATGAACAATTTCAACACTCTCCTTTTCAGTTAGCGAATTCCGGTTAGTCACCACCAAACGAGCAGACGCTAGCTTAGCAACTAGCCCCCAGTTGTCATCACCAACGTCATCACGGCTAGCCATCCGACGAGTCGCATGGGTTGCCGGGTTTGTTGTCGTATTGAATTCAACCAGCTGCATAAATATGCGCTGTACGCGCCGCTGCTCATCGGCAGATAGCCCTGCATATACCGCGTCCGCATGATTAGCGATCGCTTCTTCCACCCCACCAATAGCCCGGTAGGCCGCGTGGGTCAAACGGCCCTTCTCCTGCTGCGCCCATAGCTCTGTTAGGGCAAACTCCAACAGCGGCAAATGCCCTGACTGAGCAGCCGTCGATTGAATCAGCTGCTCAGTCAGTCCAGGCTCTAAAGTCACCCGCAGTTTTGCTGCGGGTCGTGTAATAGCATCTGTCAGCTCCGCCGAATTCATCGGCCCCAAATTATAGCTACCCGCCTGTAAAGCATCGCTAAGACGCCGATTGCTTAAAGCTTCACCATAAAAGTCTGCTCTCATAGCTAGCAGCAAAGTGAAAGCGGGCGCAGATTGAACAGCGTTCAACAGCAGATTTAAAAACGGCTCTCGGTCTTCGGCTCGGCAAAGTGTATAAAGCTCCTCAAACTGGTCTAACACCAGTAGCGATCGCCCGCGACTGTGAGCAGAAATTGCCTCACACAGCGCTTGATCATTCTGTTGAAATCTGACCGCCAGCTCTAATATTTTGAGTCGAGAATCTACTTTCAGCCGAGACTCTGTGTCATCCGCTCCGGTTGCTTCAGCGTCGCTTTCTGTTGCTTTCTCTATATCTGTCCAACTAGAGAACAAAGCCTCAGCTAAACTCCCAAAGGGATCGGCACCGGGCCGACAGGTCACTATCTGCCACTCTTCTTCTCGACCTGGAAAGCTGTGGTCTGGAAAGCTGTGGTCTGGAAAGCTGTGGTCTAGAAAGCTGTGGCCCTGGCGCAGTCGCGGCAGCAGGCCTGCAAACACCACAGAAGACTTACCGCTGCCAGAAGGGCCCATCACAGCGACAAACGGCTGTTGAGTCACCGCTTTCAACAACGCTTCTACGACTTTTTCTCTACCAAAAAACATATGGGCATCGGCTTCCTCAAACGTTGCTAGCCCCTTGTACGGGCAAGCTGCCACGCCACCCAGCTGAAACCAGGCCGTGGGCTCTACAGCCGGATTTTGACAGAGTACCGGCAGCCAAGACGCCCCCGGAAATTCATTTTCTAGGCCTTGTAGCTGTCCCCTCGACTGCCTTATCGCTAAATACAGCGGTAGCTTCTCAGTCGCAAAAGCTGTCAAAAAGTGTTGTAAAAAGATTTGTGCGACTCGGTTAGGCACCGGCTCACGCATCACAATAATCTGAGGAATCTGCAAACCACCAATCGATTGGGCAATGCCAATACCATCACAAGAATTGAAAATCGCTAGCTGCAAACCGTGGGCGATCGCATGTCTCAACCCTTCCTCTAACTGTTCAATCGTCAAACTGTTATGAACAGGCGCATTGTTAATATATAGCCGTCCGCGCTCCCCTTCCGTCTGGCTGTGTCCGGCAAAAAAGAGAATGTCCCAGCCGCGTTTATCCCAAAGATACCGATCGAATATGTGACGAGAAGGGCCGACTAAAAAGGTTACTTCAGCATCCGGTAAAGCCTGAAGCACCTGACGTTCAGGCTCTACATCAATGCCACGACTATCGCCTACAACGGCCAGAATTCTGACTTGTTTTTTATATCGCCGGGCAGAGGCAGTCTCTCTCTGACAATAGTCTAGCTGGCTCAGCGCCATCTCAGCGTTAGGATAGTCTTGAAAAAACGTCCAACACTGCCAGGGCAGACGCAGCAGCACGTCGTCGTTAGTTTCAAAGATGACTCTGACGTTATCTGTCGGATTAAGCTGCGATCGCAGCTGCCGTTCTACAGACCGCAACCCGTCCGAACTCAGCCAGTCATTAATTGCCTGCTTAAGCTGACAGCTCAGCTCATCAAAACTTTGCTGCGATACCTGAGTAACCCCGACCGCATCAATCTCCAACTCATCCGCCGCATCCTGCATGCGCATATTAAGAACAAGTCGATCAGACAGCGCTCGATAGGTAGACTGCCAAACGCGATAGATATCAGCTAGCTCGGGCGCAGGCGGCAGGCTACCAATCGTCTGCTGCACCTGCGGGCGCTGCGCCGTCCACAAACGAGTCGCAATGTGAGGAAGTCCTTGTCGAAGAGAGCCCTTTCCTAAGCTAATAACAACAGTTTTACTCACCTGGCTGACTCAATCCTCATAGCTTAAACACTTCGCTTACCTTCACGCCATTGAGCGCCACTTCAACCGTAAACTGAATACCCGATTTCCCTCTAAACGACCTCAGCTGAATATAATTGTCTTTGGCCCGAGAAGTGACCTCCTGCAACACTCTATCCGTGCTAGAGCGCAAGGTCACTGTCAGCTGCGAAGGTAGCGTCAAGTTGTCTCCAGTTGGCAAAATTTGTACGTTAACACCAATCTTACCGTCTTCAGGCATCACCGTTACAACCAGCGCCACGGTATGTTGATCTAGCAGCATACCTAAATTAATTAGCTTTCCGCCTCTAATGCCAGGCATGTCCGCGCGCGTACTCCAAGCCAAATTTGCCTCCGGGTTGATTAACTGATCAATTGACTGCCACCCTTCTGTTATCGACGTCTCTATCCACTGACCCAGGCGCGTCAAAGAAGTCTCTTCTATGCGAGAATCACCTGTAGCCTCAGTAGCAGCCTGCGGCAGAGCAATAGTGCTGGGATGAGAATATTGCACATAGCCCAGCAGATGATTGATTTCTTCATCCCAAGCTGATAGCGGCAGTAGATACTGATTTAAGGGCTGATTCGAGGACTGAGAAATCCCTTCCAGCTGTCGTATCAGCTCGTCGTAGCGCAGGCATCCTCTAATCACAGCTTCCTGCTGCTCCTCTATAATTTCTAAAACAACATACAGATGTGCTGCCAAGTCAGGCGCTTCAACAAGACTTCGAGGAAATCTAATCACCTCATCCAAAACGTGCTCTGTAGCGATCAGGCATACGCTAAATCCTTCTATTGTCAGATAGCTATTCGGTTCTGTTCTAGCTGCCGTTTTAGCACTCTCGACTTGAACCGTAGCCGTAGGCAGCTTCTCTCTGGCCCAAACTTCAAAAGCAGATAGGCCCAAACTATTGAGGTAGGCCTGCCACTGCTGCGATTCGCCTTGAAAACGATTGCTGAAGGTTTTGGCCAGGCTAAAGTGCTCTGGCTCTAGCCAGAGAGACTCGGTTAAAGACAGACGAACGCTAGAAGAATTCATAAAAAGAGTTGCCATGATAGTTGGACTAAGTAATAGAGCTGTCCCGTAGGGTTTTCCTACTAGAAGAATCGTTAGGAGTACTGTTGCAAGTAGGAAATAAGCACCCTGGCATATTCACTATTGAGCGAGCGATTTTTCCCAGCTTTAGTTTCCGAGACCGCCTCCCCAAATATCTTGCTATCGATAAACAGCTCGATTTGTTCCATCAGCGTGCGCAGATACTCTGGGTCGGCGGGTGTAGCGCTCAAACCCTTCGCTTGGGCCTCTTTTAGGATAGGTGCCAAAAGAAACTGAGCGGTGAGCTGACGAACCTGGCTCAATAGCTCTCCCGGATTAAGAATGCGGCGCGTTTGGTCCCAGCTGCTCATGCCCAACTGAGGTCCAATTTCTCTGAGCGATCGCCCTTCCTCGTAGTAGCTTCGAAGGCCAGTTAGGTATGCGCTAGCAAAAGGCGCGTATTTTTTACTCTTCTTCAGTTTCGCAATCCGGCTTTGAACAGCCTGCTCAATAGAGGTTGTAAGAGCGATCGCTAGCTGCTGCTGTAAAAAAGCTAAAAAGTCTTGCGAGTCTATCTCTGACTCATCTGAAGCTTCCGCTGGCAAATCTCCTCTCAGAATATAATCTCCTGTTTCTTGATCTTTGATCTCCAAAGGTTCTCTTGCACTCCAAATATCGAAGGCTCTCAGCTGCTGGGCGATCTGCTTAATCCCTGTCAACAGTTCCGAAGAAAGACCAAAGGCAGCGTCTCCACGTTCCAAAAGCGCATTCATTTCAGTCAGCTGCTCAGCCGTAGGTGGCTCGCAGCGACCATATTGTTTTTTAGCCCTGCGATCGCGTCGATACACCGCATGAAACGCCTCCACCATCAGCTGCTCTCTTTGAGTTAGCCTAACCAGCTGGCTTTGTTGAATCCGGTTCAGCAGCGTCCAGTCACTAAACGGCTTAAACCCAAACTCCGCCAAAAAGTTTTTCAGCTCCGGATGCTGTTTTGTACGCAAAAACGCCCAGTTATCTAAACTCATACTGGAGCTGTCATCGCCCTTGTACGTTCTAAGCACTTCGACCGCAAAAATCTTGAAAGCTGAAGGCTGCAAATGACTATCGCTACAGACAACCTGCTGAGTTTTATCATCTTCACTCAAAACAACCAGCTTTTGGCCGTCATCATTCAGCACAAAAGGCAGTAAATCCTGATAGCTGAACGCTTTGTTTCCCGAAAATAAGCTGTCTATTTTCTTACAGGCCTTAAGAATCGGATCAGACACATAGCAACGCAGACACAGCCCGGCTTGAGCCCGCTTTTCAGCGTCACTATCAGCACGCCGAAATAAAGACAGCAAAACCTGCTGCATGTCTTTCGTTTGATTGTCTCTCTTCTGATAACAAAAGGCTTTGGCAGAAGGAATATCTCTATGCTGGTAGCGCAACCTGTCATCACCAGGATTTACACACCACAGCATCCAATATCTTGCGAGTGCTGCCATCAAAATATAGCCTCCGAATCTATGAACAATTTGCTACGAACAGTAATAGCTAGGTGGAAGGGAATTAAGCCTGTGCAGTGCTTTATGCTCGCTATCTGAGAGCTACTATTCATTAATTAGGGTGCCATCGGTATATCGGTGCAGAGAGTGCGGGTTTCTGGCGTACGCGCTTCTATCGCCTGCTGCTCAACAAAATCACGAATTAGCCTGCACCCCTGAGCGCGTAAGGCTGGCAAATCTTCCATAGGCCATTGATAGGCGGTGCCACCTTCTGCAAACGTCGTTAAGCCCTGAGCGCGCATATTAATATCGCGAATCGCGACACCTGGGTGGGCACTCCAGGTTGAATACGGTTCTTGAGTCTTTAAATTCCACAGCTGCACATTACCCTCACTATCCGCAGAAGAGAGAAAGTCGCCCTCTTCGCTAAACGAGACCGCATTAACTTCTGCGGTATAGACCTGAAAAATAGTTCTTTCTTGAGTCATTTCTAAATCATCTTGTTCCTGCGCTCTGCTATCGCGCCCACTATCGTCCAGCGGCCAAAGGCGAACCGTGCCATCTTCTCCACCGCTTGCTAGCTGATCAGCCTCGGGGCTAAAAGCAATGCTGCGAACCGCGCCTAAGTGACCAACCAGCTGTCCTAGAGAATCTCCTTGTGCATTCCATAAATAGATACCCCCCTCTTCTCCTGCTGTTGCTATCTGGTCTCCACTAGGACTAATCGCAGCGGCAGTAATATCGGCTGCGTCACTACGCCAGCTCACTAATTCCTGAGTATCAAGTGTCCATAAATGGACTAGATCACCGTCCTGTGCGCTCCTCCGGATACTGCCCTGTGTGAGAATAACTCGGGTGCCATCGGCGCTTATCTGAAAGTGTTTAACAACGCTCGAAGCCGCATCCTGAAAAGGCAGCGATTGCTCAGCCAGCAGCTGGCCCTCTGCTGTTCTCAACAGAAGTTTGTTATCTTGCGCGATCGCAACTTTTTCTCCATCTGCACTCAGCGCGATCGCTCTCACCGTATCAGATTCTCTCCAACGCGCTATCAGCTCTCCCTGCCGGGTCCAAATTCCAACATCAGCGCTACCTGTACTGGTAACTATCTTCCCTAGCGGACTCAGCGCCATCATCCGAATACTATCCATCGGTCCATCTAGCCCACTAGTCAGCACTCTATTCATCAGCTCATTCAGCATCGTGTGCTGTCTCTGAAAATTCCACAGCCGCAAAGTACCGTCGTCACCGCTACTGACTAACCGCTGACCATCCGGCGCAAAGCTCACATCTCTCACCGGGCCCTCATGACTTTGCAACACGCTCAAAGGCTCACCTTGAGCTGACCAAAGGCGCACGCTACCGTCTCCCGAGGCGCTGGCTAACTGCAAATCTGCCGATGCCGATGCCTGGCTAAAGCTCAATCCCCACACACGCCCCTGATGCCCTAACAGCGTCGCAACAAGATCACCCTGCCGGGTCCATAGCCGCAGCTGACCATTCTGCCCAGCCGTCGCTAACCGCTGACCATCAGGGCTAAATTTCACCACATGCAGCTCTCCCTGCTGCGCCTGTACCTGCTGTAACAGCCTGCCTTGCCGGGTCCATAGCCGAAAAGTCCCATCGTCCGAAGCACTCGCTATCTGCCGACCATCCGGACTAAATGCAACACTCCAAACGCCCGCCTCATGTCCTCTAAGCACGGCTACAGGCTGAGTAGATGAGTCAATTTCTTGTATATCCCACAGCCGCAGCGTCCGATCTCGACTAGCGGTTGCCAGCAGCCCACCGTCAGGGCTAAAGCTCAGTTCCTGCACAGCATCTGTATGGCCTTTAAAGTCTGCTAGCAGCTTCCCTTGCAAATTCCACAGGCGAACCGCACCTTCAACACCAGTCGTTACAACCTTCTCACCATCGGGGCTAACGCCAACGCTCAACACAGTACTGTGCCCGGTTGGCCACCGCAGTTTTTCTTTCGAGTATTGGTCTTGCTGCCGATCCCACAAAATCAAGCTGCCATCTTCACCAGCACTCACAATCAGCCGACCGTCAGGGCTCAGACTGCTACGGGTCACGCCCTGACCGGCCGCAAATCGATTGAGCTCTTTCGCCCCATAAACTGTTTTTTGTAAGGTTCCTGCCACCTGGTCACTCAGCTGAGCGTTTGGCCTAAACAATCTCAGCAAAGGACGTTTCAGCGTCTGAGCGGCTTTTAGGCTGTCGCTCAAAGCATCGAGCTGCTGTCCAGCCCTAGCGTTTACCTCTGCTGAATTTCTGAGCATTCGCACCTGACTGACCAAATCCGCCCGTCTTGCAACCAGAGCCGCCAGCAGCAAACCGCTAAGTGCAAGAATAACAGCAATCGCTACTCGCCAGCGCCAGCTAGCCGTTCGGCGTTTTAGCAGCACACTCTCTCGAACAAACGTTCTTTCGAGCTGGTTAAGGCTGTTATCTTCAGCAGCCAACTCTTCTTTAAAAATATCCAGATAGGGACTGGTGCTCCACAGAAACTGCCGAGAGGAAGTCTCAGCGCGAGGCGTAAGAGCAGGGTGTTCATCAGATCCCCCCGGTTGGCCAAAGTATCTCTCAACGCGCTGCCGAAGCCTCTCCCAGAAATAGCGCCCTAGCTGGTTCAGCCTATGTTCAACAGCATAAAAAGTACGGTCGATCGCGTTAATCACCGGCTCAGCCTTCGCCTGAACGGTTGCTTGCGATCGCAGCGATCGCCACTCTTCTGCGGCAGGGGTTAAACGCCGCTGCAAAATCAGCCGAGCTTCCTCAGCCTGCTTCCAGCGCAACAGCTTTTGCCAGCCCAGCACGAGCGCGTCATGAGCTGGCTCCACATAGGGCTGGCCATCTGGCGTCTTACCTTCTACCAGCAGCCTAGCCGCAGAAAACTGTTCTATTACGATCTGCACACGCTGCTGCTCTGAAGCTGAATACGCTAATTCAGAAAAAGGAACACTTCGGCGCGCCAGCTGCGATCGCCCCACAGCCACCATCCGCAGCATCACGTTGCGAACCGTAGTCGCATACTTTGGGTCACGGGCAACCAGCGCGTCGTATTCACTATCAGCCCGCTGAGTCAAGCTACGCGCCACCCCGCCCAGCTCTCGATAATCTGCCTCGCTCATCGTTCGCTCAATCAAATCACCTCTCGCACTCGCAATTTCCTGCCGCTTTAGATACTTCAGATACAGCTCGCTGAGCGTAAACGACAGCAATGGCAGCGCGCCCGGCATATCTGCCACTTCATCAATAATCTGATCAACCAGCGGATACTGAAGATTGTCCGACTGAAAGTAAATAACACGTTTAGAAGCAGGTTGAACAATTGCCTCGCGCAGCTCTAACCGCGTCATCGGCGGCACAACAAATCGCGACTTGTTCCAATGCGGCTGTAGCGCACTCTCTTGAAACAGCGGCTCAAAGTCTGAACGCAGCGTTACAACCAGTCTAAGCTGACTAGGGCAAGCCGCGATCGCCGCCTGCAACCCAGCCAAAAAGCGATCCTTTTCCTCGCGATCAACGCCAAGTGTAATTAGCGACTCAAACTGATCGATTACCAAAAGACACTTCTGCCGAGGATGTCGCTGACACCATCGAGTGAGAGAATCGGCGATAGGTTCAAAATTTTCCGATTGATTCAGACCTAGAACCTGCCATAAAGAGGTCACCGGAGAGCGGTCCAATCGCACAGGCGGCAAACTATACCACTGCTTTGCAACAGCGCCTGCGCTGCTCAGCCTTGGCATCAGACCAGCCTTTACCAGGCTAGATTTGCCGCTGCCAGAGGGGCCTAGCACCACAGTCAGCGGCTGCTGGCCAACCACACCGACTAGACGTTCAGTCAACGCCTCCCGACCAAAGAACAAATCGCTTTGAGCAGCGTCAAAAGCGGCCAGCCCCAGGTAAGGATTTTGAGAAACATCCAGCTTAGGAGCGGGTGGCAGGTTCAGCCGATGCCCAGGTGACAGAAAAATATATTCACCTTTGTCATGCTTCTCCAATGGCCAAATGCCAGGCGTTTGTCGGCGGCGGCGATCCTCGGTAGCCGGTTCAACCCGCTCTCGCAAATACAAATAAAGCTCGGTCGCGGTAATCACACCGTCACCCGCTGGCAAGCTGTCTTTAGCAGGCGGATAGATATCGGCCTTACCCGACAGAGCTTCTAGCAGCGCAGCGGCAAAAGGAGAATGTCTATCGATTTGACCGCGTGACGAGTTAATTGTGAGGGCGTCAAGCGCCTTTTGGTCGTAGGCGGCAGACGTAATCAGCTGCCACGCCGGATCTTGGATAAATCTGTCGTAACGCTCTTTGTGAATAACTTCTGGAATATGACCAATATCGCGCGTGCTAGACCAGCGAAAAGCCCCTGCAAAACAACAGTCCAAAATGCCTAGGAAATGACGGCAGGGCAGTTTGGTCAGCGCCGCCTGAAGTGTCCCCATAGACAGATAGCTCTGAGTATCTGCTGCGATCGCATCCTGAGGAATCAGATATCCTTCTGGGCCACTATCTCCATTGAGCGCAATGCCGTGACCCGCAAAGTAAAATAGCAGACGACTCCCAGGCTGAACCTGCTGAGGTAAAACAGTTGTTAACAGCTGCTGCAAGCTCGCTAGAGTTGCCTGCTGATCGATAATCTGTAGAACTTGATAGTGGTGATCTTGCCGGAGCTGACGCGCGATCACCTTGACATCATTCACCGCCGTCCGCAGTGGCGCAATGCCATTGCCATAGCGATTAATACCAACAACAACTGCTAAATTATGGGAGAACTCAGACACAATAAAGCATTCCTACTAATCAAGACCTAAAACAGTGAAATCAGGAGCCGTGAAGCTATAGAATTGTGACCAAATGCTCACTCGCAGACCCCGCTGGCAGCGGCGAAATGACCGCAACAACACAAAAGTAGTAGGCATATAGGCCGAGGCCAACGACAGTGAGAAAAGAACGGTCCATGTAGTAACCACATGCTGCGAAAACAAAACAGCCTCCGGTTTAGTCGCCTCGATGAGCGCCTCTAGCATCCAATGAAAAGTGAACTGAACTGAACTGAGCATCAGAAAACGCTCGGTTGATAGCCCAGCCTAAACCTGCTAGCCCAGCCGGATCGATAAAATAAGACACGTGATTACAGGCCACTTCATACACTTGTGGAATGTGGATTCTCGCAGTAGGAACATGTCGAATACTGCTAACAGAAACCGCCATATCATTGTCTTCTTGCAAAAAAGGAAGCTCAGCCAAATCATTGAATCGCCTTTCTAATTGCTCTCGCAGTGGAGCTTTTTCATCTATTGGAATCAGACGAGTATTACCTGCAACGATGCTGTAAGGAATCAGTGGCTCACTCTTTTCAAGCAGCATCAACAGATCTGAGCCAGGATTCATCTCATCAAGGGCCACATCTATTGACTCCAGCACTCTCAGCACACCGCCGATCAGCGATAGCGGCCAGGCTACTGTAGAAAGTCCGTTCATCGCAAGTCCTAGTGCCTTAAAAAGACCGGCTTGCACAACAGGCCAAGGCGAGCCAGCATTAGGCGTCCCCAGCATCGTCAGATGTTGAACTAATGCTGCGCCACCTGCTTTTTCAATCAACCATCGGCTGACAAGCCCCCCCATAGAATGCGCTATTACATGAACTGTTTTTCCATGTTCTGGAACAATGCCTACAGCCGCCAGCTTCCGCTTGAGTTGAGCAGCACTCACCGCAATCGAAGTATTCAAACTCTCGTAGTCGTAGGTCAGCACAAGGTCGTACACATCGCTAACCGAGTAGGTCTCACCTGAGATATGAATGCAGGGCGTCTGAAGACTAGATACCATAGGCTGCGTACTTCCCAAAATGCCGTGAATACAGACAGCAATGTTTTCAGCTTGCGCTACTCGCTCACGAATTTCTTCGCTATCCGTGACCCGAACCAAATCCTTTTGCTCATCCGCCTTTACGACGGCTGTCAGTATCGGGTACTCAAAAGAGATGCCCAGCCCTTCACTGAGATCTTCACCCAATCTCTGAACGGCTACTTTTCTAAAAACAATTTGTAACGCATTCAGAATGCTTCTGGTGTTCACAGTCTGAGCATCTGTTGAAACAGACACCTGAGGCAAGTGCTGAATCACTATTTCAGTTTGTTCACCGCTCCGACGGCCATACCCTAACGGAATGAAAAATTCACCGTCATAAGCCACCGGTAAAACAGCCTCGCTTGGCGCTAGCGGTGAGTCTACTATCAGCATCAGCGGATTATCTGGCGTTACTGATTCAGGGCGACTAATCTCGCTTAGTTCTATAGCATCTACCAAAGATCCCAGACCGCGGCGAGCGGTCAGCATAAAAGGCTGAGTTTGTTCTCTTAAGCAAGGAGACAAATTAGCAGTCGCCATGCTTCTAGTCGCGCTTTGAGTACTCGTTTGCCTTACGTTTGCTTGAAGACTCTGATGAGGGCGAATCACTATCTGCGCGCGGCCATTACCTGAGCTGGAGACCAGCGAAACATCGCTTTCTCTGGATATCTCTACCGCTAGCTGAGGGCGTACGGTTGTGATAATTCGCTGGCAGGTCATCCACTGCTCAACGGTTTCAACAGCGCTAACCTCACCAATATCCCGGGAGCCTGCCCCACTTGCAAACTGGCTAAACAGGCCGCGTTGTGATGGAGAGAGATTTCTATGCGCGATCGCCCCCGTGATCGCACCAGAGCGACCAATCTTATTCTGCAAAAGAATAGTCGGATCAAATTCTACCGTACTAGCAATTAGCTTCAGCCTGTCTTGATACTCGCTAACGCCCTGCTCCCACAAGCGCTGAGGCACAGTAGTCGGAATCAGAGCACTCACGACCTCAGCAGTAGCCGGCAAAGTCACCCAAACCTCACTAGATGCATCCAGCCAAATACCGCCACTGTTGAAAAACGGTGCACTGATAGAATACTCTTCAGTCAGATTAAGCAGCGTGCAGTAGAGCGAGCGATTAGAGCGATTAACCAATTTCGCCTTAAAGCTAGGCGGTCGCCACTGCTGGCCCTGTTGTTCATAAACCAGCTGTATGAATTCCGCTTCTACAAGACTATCATCATAATAAATCTGAAGCTCTACCGCATTAGCCGGTAGCTGGTTGCTAAGCGGCGGCGTCAGCTCACTAACGTTAGTCCACCGGGCGATGTGGGCCAGCAAGCGGATCAGGCTATCAGCAGAACTTACGGGATCTTCTAGAGACTGACCTTGGTGTTTCACCGTTGTAATAGGTCTTAGCCGTTCCTCTGGCGCTGCTGCTGGCGCAACAACATAGTCCGATTTGCTGGCAAGTACGCGAATTTTAGCAGTAGCAACGTCGCTGACTTCTCTCAGGTAGCTAGCCGATGTACCCGCGGTGGTTGCAGACTGCATAGCCTGACGCAAACGTTCAATACTTTCAGTCTCCCCTTCAAAAACAACATTTAAAGGAGGTACCGGCAGGTAGGTAATCACCGCTTTGTATGCTGAACCTGTCTCTATCGGAGCGTCTGTCTCTATGCGGCTAAGCTGCGGCTCTACACTCACGACGGTAGCGCGGGCGATCGCACCTTCTGCATCATTCAAATCTTCTGGCCTGACATCCAGCGAAAACAAAGCCAGCTGCGTTGTTTCACCATTGGCGGGCGGTTGAATCCCCTGAATCGCGCCGCCATTGATACACCAGCCTATTTCAGGATCATAGGTAACCGTAAAATACGAAGGAAAAGGCTCAACTAATCCACCTAAAAAGGGCTGGTCAAAGTCTTCTAAATTCAGTGCTTCTAACTGAGGAGACTGCGCCGATACACTCGCTCGCGTTTTAGCAGCAGTCGAATTGAAAAGATCCCGATAGGTCAAAAGACTGTTTGTCTTCTGAAGCGTATCTAGCAAAAAGTGAGAGAACGCGCCGCAAGGCCGCCCATGAGCCTGATACTCGCTAGCCTCCTCGGTATCGCGACAGGCTGCCATCAACACGTGACGCCCCTGCGGCAGGTGCCACCCAGCGGTTGAGTCATTGAGCCCACGAGTCCTCACAGATGTTGTTGAACTCGCCTTTTCACCGTATGCCTTCTCTACAGCCTCAAGCCTCTGAGCAGATAGTAAAAAACTCTCTGCCGGGCGATCGCGTTGATCAACCGGCGTTCTTCTTCTCGCAAAGGGTGCACTTCCATCGCCCCTAGTACCCGAGCCAGAATGGCAGCAATCCAACACAATTGTGATATGAGGATTCTGCTTCCCCACCTCTGCAATCAGCTCTGCCAGTTCCTTATCTGCCAAATCCCAGCTGCCTTCTGTACGGCTGTCGTAGCACACCAACGTCTCGTTCAATCGGCTAGGAATAATCGGCCAAAACGCTTCTGGGACTCTATCTTGAGAGCCATGCCCCGCGTAGTAAAAGAGCGCCGTATCACCCACTTTCGCCTGCTGCAAATGCTGCCGAAAGCCATCAATAACCGCTTGGCGAGTCGCCTGTTCATCCAGCAGCATCCTGACATGCAGCTGAGTTTTAGCACTAGCCACTCGCGTTTCTAAATAGGTCTTCATCGCTCCGGCATCGTTGGTACAGCCCTGTAACCAGGAAATCTGCGATCGCTTATCGTACCTGTTGATACCAACAAGAAGTGCGTAAAGATGGTGAGTCATGGTAGGCGCCTGTAGAACTTGGATAAGCTCTTAGATAAGTTCGAAGGTTTTCTGCTCAAGGCTATATAGAATGAGCCTAGAAGAACTGATGCAGTTGTGACGTATCCTTTTAGCTGTAACCCATTTGCTGAGGACTGCGAATAAAGCTGTCAAGCCCAAATATAGAACGCATAATTCAGCTATCAACAGAATTTCAACAAACACTCACAAATTTGTCGCAAATGTCACAGGCCACCACCGACACAGCATGACAAATGTCATGGTTCAGCAGATTTTTTGTATCAAATTATCAAGCGGCTAAGCCAGTCGGTCTAATTGACGATACTCCAGACAGAATTACGAGATAGGGTTTATCGAAGTGACGGCGACATGTTCGCTCTGACATGCCGATATATCGACTCAACCCGCTATATCGACTCAACTTAGTGAGGTTACCTGCTCGCAATATAGAATCTCACCAAGACGGCTTTCTTTGCGTAATAAGCCCAGGTATGGTCAACGGCATAACTATCCAGTTGGGGTCTCTAGTAACAAAACCCCAGAACTAAAGAGCTTTTCCGTCTGTTTTTCTCCTTTTCTGTCAAGATTAATGATTGATTAACCATACATTTACTCAGATAAGCGAAAGGATTCCGGGGAAAACTTATTAGGAAGTTAGCAAACTCAGGCCCTCAGTCACCAATATGCTTCAAAAAGACGCTTCTAATATAAAAACAAACCTCATCCTACTTTCTAATCACAAAATCATAGTGAATCGTTAGAGCTTACACACCGTTGGAGCCATATGGGCGCACAACCTACTCTGTTTACCATAAGGTTCGCTCTCGCCATCTATTTCTCGCCATCTATATTGTGCAGCTAAAATTAGCAGCTAAAATTATAGATTTGCGACTTTAAAGCATCGCTTCTATTTGTCATTTATTCATGACTAACGAGCATCGGCTTTTGCTGTTGACAATAGCATCAGCACTACTGCTAAATCATGAGAAAAGTGCAGCTTTTTATAAGATGTCTACTTCTTTATAAAGTAAACAGTTACGTAAAAACTATCCTCTCCTGCGCAATTCTTATCGTACAAGATAGCTCCACTGCTAGCGGTATTAATTGTTTCTATTCTTTGATGACTCACCGACAGCCATAGAACGCTAAGTCAAGGAGCGCTATAAGTCGAGGAGCGCGAAGTCTAGAAGGCAGGTCAATCTTCTCACTCATCTATCATGCAAGAAACTCTCGTGCCTAAAGCGTTAACAGAAAAACTACGTAGCTCATACGAACAGCAATTTACTGGATTCTATAGAGTTACAGCTCACGAGGGTGCCAAATGGTATATTTACTTCCTATTAGGTCGAGTTGTTTGGGCTCAAGCAAGCAAACGCTTCTTTCGTACTTGGAAAAGACACATCACCATTCATAGTCCAGTACTGTCTGAACAGATTAAAAACCCTGCCAGCCTGTACTACGAGTACTGGAACTATGCCGCGCTTTCTCGACTGGTCAAGCTAAAACAATTTCCTAGAACGCAGTTTATCAAAATTGTTGAAGACTGTGTAGCAGAGGTCCTCTTCGATATTCTCCAGGCAACAGCTTGGCAATACAAAGAATTCGGTGGCTTGTCAATTGAAATGCAACCGACAGAAGCCGGAAATATGCCTTTCATAATGCTAGAGAATCTCCAGTCATATCAAAAAGCCCAACAAAGCTGGCAGCAATGGGAGCAAGCTGAACTTACTAAAATATCTCCCAACTGGGCTCCTGTCATCAAAAACATTGATACTCTCAAAGAACAGACATCTCTACAAACGTTTCAGACGCTCAGTAGCTTTGCCAACGGAGAGCATACCATCAGAGATCTGGCCATAAAAGTTAAGCAGCCGATCATTCCCATTGCTAGATCTATTCGGCCTTATGTTATCAAGAAGCTGCTTAGCTTCACAGAAATACCTGATGTTGTAGAGAATGCTCATCAAGGATTTCATTTAGAACTGATAGAAATTCAACAGCCCTCTATCGGCTCCGAAACTGATGAGTCGCCCGTCGGGAAAGCCTTACCAGAAGTACAGCCTACAGAGGTAGAAACGACAGAACAAAAGGAACTTGAAAACAAAGAACTTGAATTAGAGGCAGCGCCAGAGCTTACTGCACCAGAGTCTACAGAGAAAGCGCCGACAGTAGATAGCAAGAAAGAGGAAGTGCCAGCAGAGAAGTTGCCTGCGAAGTTGCATACAGAGAAAACGCCTAAAGAAAAAGCATCTATTGAGCAGGCAACTACAGAGAAGCAACCTTCAGAAAGCGAAACCAGAGTAAACGAGAGCAAAGAGGAAGAATCTGCAGCGAGAGAGCTTGTAGGAAATGCTTCTGACAAGAAGACGATTACGCAGCCTAGCCCATCGCCTGCTCAGACGTCAAATCAAAAAGCTGCGGCTCTAAAAACAGCGTCTCCACCCGTCGAAGAAACTCAGTTAAAAGCTAACGATAGCAAGACCAGAAAACTGAAAGACAGAAAGAGAAAAGCTCGAAAAAGAAATTAGCCTAAAGATGTTTATGTCGATGAAAAATTTATACAATTTTTCTTGGTATCTTAATTTTATTTATTGGCTACAATTTCCGTAAAAAAATGGGCAGGCTTCATAAACCAATTAATCTGTGTA
>ERZ1740058.564-NODE-564-length-26458-cov-16.005037_pt1 | contig 26458 bp, 30 predicted proteins | sample MGYA00581745_ERZ1740058 | MGnify/ENA primary metagenome ERZ1740058 (study PRJEB43018, sample SAMN04849742) | marine metagenome | isolation source: floating plastic debris | place: Pacific Ocean | collected 2008-08-30 | study: EMG produced TPA metagenomics... | reverse complement strand
GCCGTGTAGATCGCCCACAGTGCCCAGACGACCGCGAGAACGAACAAGCTGTCCTCAGATCGGAAGCCAATCAGCAAGATCCCGATGATTGGCCCAAGCGCATAGCGGATACGTCGCGGCAGACAGGTGAACGGCAGAGCAAATGCAAAATGCAGAACCTGGGCAACAACCGACATCGACGCGCTGCGGTCGCGTTCATCCGTTCCCGTGTCACGATTAAAGGGTTTGCCGATATCGGTCATGAAAGGTCTCTGAATTCCAACTCTTTGGGTTATATAGGAGCTAAAAGGTCAACTATCTTGTCGAGTTAGAGTAACCGTGACAAAGCCCCCGGAGGAAATCACCTACGAGCAGCTGCTTGGCCGCCATCGGCAGCACAAGGACGCGGCTGCAGAGGTAATCCAGCACTGGCGCACCCGGGCTGAGCGAGCAGAAGCTGACAACAAGACCCTTGAACGCGCCCTACGGCGCACTGAAAGGCTTCTGGAACAAGCGCAAACGGGGCAGGAGGCGCAAGAGTACGCAGAGGCGGCAAAGGCCAGCCTGGAGGAACTCCACGACGCTCTCGCCCGTAGCGAAGCGTTAACAGGCGAGCTCGAACGGGAACGTGGTGTGACGAAGGCGCTGCGCGCAGAACGCGACGAGCTACGGGCCAAGCTTTCATCAGAGGATGGCCCGGCGACCCAAGAAGAGGTCGACGACATGGCCAACCAGATTTTCCCGGTTGATCGGCTCAAACCTAAGAATGACCCCATGGCCGAGCTCAACAACCTAATCGGGCTTGAAACGGTCAAAGACGAAGTGCGCAATCTCGTGGCAACAGCGAGGGTTCGCGCCGAACGTGAGCGCCACCGGTTAGCGACAACCTCGTCCTCACTGCATCTTGTGTTCACTGGGAACCCAGGCACCGGCAAAACTACGGTCGCCCGGATCATCGCTCGGTTTTATCACAGCTTAGGCCTATTGAGTGGCGCGGGCTCCGTCGAGGTGACGCGCGGCGATTTAGTCGGCAGCTATGTCGGGCAAACTGCCCCAAAGACTCGTGCCGTGGTCGAACGTGCCCTGGACGGCGTGTTGTTCATCGATGAAGCCTACAATCTGGTGCGTCCGGGCGTTGAAAAGGATTATGGAGCTGAGGCGCTGGAAGAGCTTCTGAAAGCCACCGAGGACTATCGGGATCGCTTGGTGGTGATCGTCGCAGGCTACCAAGACGAAATGCGGACGTTCTTCGAGCATGGCAATCCGGGCCTAGCCTCGCGTTTCCGCACGCGCATCCAGTTCCCAGATTACGATCCAGAAGATCTAGTGGCGATCTTTGATCGGTTTTGTGCAGATGGCGATTATGAGCTAACCGATAAGGCGCGGCCTCAGCTCGCCAAGTGCTTGGAGCAGATTCATGACGCGCGTGAGCCCCGGTTTGGCAATGGTCGAACCGTCCGGAACCTCTTTGAGACGGTGATCCAACGACAAGCCCGGCGCTTAACCGCTGGTAGCCCAAACCGGATCGCCAAAGAAGCGCTTGCAACGATCTCACTGCGAGATATCCCAACCTACAAGGAATGGATGAAGATACAGGCGGGTGGCTAAAGCTCGTGGTCTCATCCCGTTTCTTTAGTCAGGGCAGTGCCGATCTGGTATTTTCATAAGATGACCGACAGCGCACACCCGACGCTTGAAGAGACCATTGCCCTGGCCGCTGAAATCCATGGAAGCCAGACTGATCTAAGCGGTGCCCCTTACATCGCTCATCTTGCGCGCGTTGCCGCGCATCTAATCAACCAGTTTCCCATGGCGAGCATCGCTGAGCGCCACGCGGTCTGGCTTCATGATTGCCTCGAGGACACCCATATGACCCCGGCCGATCTAGCCGCGCACGGCTACGGTGCGGCGGTCATAGAGTTGGTGGAAGCCGTGACGCGGCCAAAAGGGCAGGGGGCGACCTATCAGTCGTGGATTGAAGGCCTCGCGGCGGCGGGTCCGATCGGTGCCATCCGGATCAAGATCGCGGATTTGGCCGACAACAGCGACCCTATCCGTCTCGCGTCCTTGGAGCCGTCACAAGCGGCTTCTCTAGGCCAACGCTATGCGCGGGCCCATGAAGCGCTAGAAGGTGCTCTGGAGGCCCGTGAGGGCGCTCTGGAGCGCGAGGAGGGTGAGCAGGGCTTCCTTGCGCGTATCCCCTTCTCCGTCCCGCTCAGCCACGACGACGTCGTGACCTTGGCAAAAGCGGCGGCGATTGCTGATCGAGACGCCGTCGCGTTTGTCGAGGAAGAGATTGTCTCCTTGGCGCGCCTCATCCTCTGGCATCCCAATCTCGATCATGTCGAGTTGGCCCGACATCGTGTTGAGAAATTCCGCGCCTTCGAGCGGGCGTTCGTCACCGGTGATGCTGTCGATACCGCCATACGCGATTGGGCAGCGCTTGAAGCCGTGCGCTGCACCGCATCGCCTCCCGCGCCAAGTTCTGTTCACCCGGGACCGGCGCGTGAAAAACGGCCAAAGAGCTGATCTAGCGTCATCGTTGAATTCGGCGACGACCGCAGTCGTCTGTCGCCCCATCCAAAGCCGCTTAACGGATCAGTACCGGCCTCATCGAGGTCGGTACTGATCCTCGCCGTTCACGGTCGCCACTCGGCTGGGCCGATGCCCGTTACCGTCTCAAAGTGGCGGGCGGCTTCGGCTCGAGCCTCGGTAAACTTGGCGAGCTGCTCAAAGGCAGCGGCGGCACGATCCTCAAAACTGGCTGCGCCCATAACGAGAGCACCGGCGAGAAGAGCGTTGGTGACGAGCTTCGATATCATGTCCTGATCTCCTGTTCCTGATAGGCCGACACCGGGTCAGCCCGGCGGCGACGCGGCGCTGAATCGACCAGGAAGCAACCGGCGAAGGCCACCGAAACGCGGAGGGTCCGGCTTTGGCTGGAAACCGGGTTGGCAGGTGGCGTTGGTCGGTGCCCTGGGCACAGAGAAAGCCGCAGCCGATCGGGCGTGACCTGTCAGGCGGCTCGATTGGGAACGGACGGAGCAGGGCGCTGGTCCTTAGAACGGAACTCAAACAACGAACGGATCGTCTTGTGGTTTGCCTTGCGCAAAGGCTCGGCCTGCAATCGGACACTTCGTTGTCGAACTGCCCGCGACCGAGCCTCACGAAGGGCGTTGCCCCTCGTGGCTCCCTACCAGGCTTAGCCAGCCTGGACCGGCGGGTGCCTGGGATAACCTGCATGGCCAGGGGCCTAGAATTGTGCGAGTCGAGATGTTAAATGTTGTTAGTGCGCACTTATGGGTTTGTACCAAACCCGTGCGCTCCCGGCCCGCGATGCGAGCCGGGCAGGAGGCCTCCGAGCCCCTGCACCCTGGTTCGGAAGACCCCCTTTGGGGTTCCGAAACCTCCCCGCGTCAGGAGGGTGGCCAGCCCCCTTCCGACACCTTCCCCCGCTCGGGGTTCCGCCCCGAGAAGCGGCCAGAGGGGCAACCGCTCGCCCCCCTCGTAAACCCGCAAGGTGGGGACCCCTACCGCCAGAGCCTTGTTGCCCTGGACCAACCCCGAAAGGGCCTTGCCCCTTCGGACTACCCGCACCGGGTTTCGCCCCGGTATTCGCCCGGAGATTGGTTGCGCCTGGCCCGTCTCCGGACCTCATGACCAGGCGCTTTGCATACGATGGTGTGTTGCTCACAGGAGGCATCTCGGGCGTGGCGATCTTCTCGCTCAACCACAAATCCGTAGGTCGCGCGACCCACGCCGCGGGCACCGCGTCAGCGCATGTCCAGTACATCATGCGGCCGCGTGCAGCCTCCGAGATCGTGGCGCACGAAGTGCCCGATCAAGTCGGACCGGCGATGCGCTGGATGGATGAGCAAGAGGAAGCGTCTCGCAAAAACGCCCGTGTGATCGACAAGGTCATGGTCGCCCTACCGCGCGAGCTCGATGCCGTTCAACGCGCAGAGCTAATTCGGGAGTTCGGCGAGGCTGTCACCGGCAATCGGACACCATGGGTTGCTGCCATGCACGACATGGGCAAGGACGCCCAAAATCCCCATGCTCATTTCATCTTCCGCGACCGAGATCTTGAGACCGGCAAGCGTGTGCTCAAGCTCTCTGACAACAAGCGCGATCGCGAAAAAGCCGGGCTCGAACCGAATGGAACGGATTGGCTGCGGCAGGTCTGGGAACTGACGGCCAACCGTGCACTCGAGCGGGCAGGGCACGATCTGCGGATCGATCGTCGGAGTCTAGAAGACCAGGGCATCGATCGCGAACCGGGCGTGCATGTGGGTCCCAAAGCGAATGAGCTGGAACGCGAAGATAAAGTTCCACAGAGCCAAGTTCGACAAGACGAAAATGGGCGTGAGATCCGATGGCCCGAGATTGATGGCGGTAAGAGCCGCGCGACCCACAACCGTGAGATCGCAGCGCGTAACCAGGTCGCCTTCCTAGGGCGCGCCGCGAACGATGACTTCAAGCGTGATGTCGGTAAAGCCTGGGATGCTCTTAAGCGCCGCCAAGAAACCGAACGGCAGCGTGCCGTGAAGCGTCAGGAAGAAGCTCGTCACCGCGAGCGCTCGGTTCTAGAGCGCCGCCAAACAGCTAGGCAGGCCAGCGAATTCGCCGCCGATGAGCGCCGGCGTCCGAAAGGGTTGCGAGGTATGGTACTGCGTCTGATTGGGCGGAAAGCAAAGATCGAAGCTGAGATCGCCGAAGGACAACGACGACGCGCTGATCGCGATCAACGAGAGTGGGAACGCCTTGAAACTCGGCAGGCTGAGCAACAACAGGGCTTAGAGCGTAATCTGGATCGCATCTTCAAGCAGGAACGGTTGTTGTTCAGGGCTGAAGCCAAAACAATCCACGATCGGCACGCTTCACCAACGTCATATGAGCAACGTTTGGTACAACGTGCTGCGTCCAGACAGCGCGACGAGGAGAGTGGCCGCGGCGACGATGAGCGCAGCCGTGGGACTTTCAAGAATAATGGCCCCAAACAGCGTTGAACAAACAGGGCTACGGCGCTCTAAAAGATGGGAACGTAAATCGTGGTTCTATTCAGAACCGTGCCGCAAAATTCATTTGGTACTCAGTCGGTAATGTTGATCATAGTAGAACTGCGGACGCGAACGCGTATCAACGCGCATTGTGTGCGCGCTTCAGAATATTGCGTGCTTCTGTTCCTCAGCCTCTTATGAAGTTGCTAAATGTGGCCTCTACTGGGCCTAAAGCCCCTAGACGCGAAAGGAGCGCAAAATGACCTTATTCCGACTGGCATCTATATTGAGCTCCATGGCGCTTCTGGCAAACCCAGCGATGGCGGAAACGCCACGGTCTGCGGGCTTGCTCGAGTTTGGACCAGGCAATGTGCTGTTTGTTGCAGATTCACTTGATGCCAGCGTCTCTGCGTATACGTTACCCTCTGACGGCTTGCCACCTGAGCAAGCCACTGCTTTTAATCTGCTAGATTTAGATCCGCTGGTCAGCCGCGCACTCGGTTCCGAAGGCCGACTCATCTACGGCGATCTCGCTGTGCACCCCGTCACCCGCAATGCATATGTCTCGGTCACCGCGCGCATAGACGGGATTGAGACACATGCCGTGGTGTCAATAACGCGAGACGGAAGTGTCAGGCGTCTTGATCTCTCGACACTTCCGACGTCACGCTTTGTTGTGGAAGACGCAGCAGATACGGACGTCACGTTTTGGCGCGACATCCCCGCACCTTCTTTGACAATCACCGATTTAGACTACGCAAATGGAGAACTCTTTGTGTCCGGCGTTTCGACGGGAGAGTTTGCCTCGACATTGCGCAAGGTACCGTTCCCGTTCGGCACTGCATCTACATCCAGTAGCATCGAGATTTACCACGCAGCTCACAACCAGAACGAAACGCGGGCACCGATCCGCGCGATGGCGGTTGTGGATCTGGATGGCGTATCGACGACGGTTGCGGCCTATACGTGCACGCCTCTCGTGACCATACCGGTCGATGAGTTGGAAGCTGGAGCCCACGTTACCGGGAAGACCATTGCGGAGCTCGGCTACGGTAATACACCAATTGATGTCATCTCATTCTCGTCAGCGGATCAGCAGGGCAACCTTTCCAACTATGTATTGGTGGTTAACCGCGAAATGGACGCAGATCTTATCTCCTTGGATGATCTTACGGCCGCTGCGGCCGCCCCTGGTCTGTCTGAGCCGGTGCCCTATCTGGGCGCAACATCTGGCGTTCGCACGGTGCCATTGCCTCTTTCTGGGGTGGCACATGTCGCGGATCAAGATGCGCAGTTCCTGCTGGCCATGCGTCGCGATCTCGATACTGGCGCGATGGAACTGGTGTCGTTCAGAAAAGGGTCTTTCTTCCGGCTAAGCGACTTCATCAGCGAATACAACTTCCCAGACTACGCTTATGCAGACGATCCGATGTCTACGGGTGTGCGGATGTTCCAGAATATGCTGAAATCCGACGAAGGATTCCCTGGCGAAATCCGGCAATGAGAACTTTGGGTGTTTGCTTGGCGCTGTCGCTATCACTGACAGCGACAGCGGATGCGAGTAACTGCCCAGCCCAGGCTTCACAGCAAATCGAGATCTATCCGACAGCTGAAGTTCTACCAGCAAACCTGTTGCGGATGTATGTCTACTTTCCGCGCCCGATGGGCATTGAGGAAGGCCTTGGGAACGTACATCTGCTTAACGACAAGGGCGTTGCGATCGAAGGAGCTTTTTTGAGTAATCGAATAGACCTTTGGTCCGCCGATCGACGGCGGTTGACCGTCTTATTCGACCCAGGTCGCGTGAAAACAGGGCTGGCAGCGCACGATCAACTCGGAAGAGCTTTGACAGTTGACCAGTCATACACGCTCTTGGTTTCGGGGGATGCGATGGATGCAGAGGGCTGCGCGATCGGGGCCGACGCGCGACATCGTTTCTCTGTGGAAGCACCTGACACCAAAGCGCCTGCGCCATCTCAGTGGACAGTCACGCCGCCTGCAGCTTCGACAAGGCAAGCATTGGAAATCGATCTCGGTAGCCCACATGACCATGTCTCGCTTGCATACCGCATACGTGTTCTGGACAGCGACGGTGCGATCTTGCCCGGCAAAATTTCACTTGGTGCAGGGGAGAAGACCTGGAATTTTGTGCCGCGCGCGCCCTGGCTAAGTGCAAGCTATTCAGTGGTGATCGATAGCAACTTGGAAGATCTGGCAGGTAATAGGCCTGGACGTCCATTTGATAGATCAGCAGGCCAGGGGCAAAATGATTGGACCAATCATCTGCGATTTGCACCTATAGAGCCTTAGAGATGAGTTGGTTAGCTAGATGATAGAACGCCTTTTGCAGAACTGGGCCTATGCGACGCCGCCTGTCGCTTTGCTCCTGATCGGACTCTATCCCTTCATCGGGTCGGCCATTGAACTCTCCGTCTTCTCCTCGCTGCCGATTTACATGTTCCACCAATATGAGGAACACGATGACAATAGGTTCGCCCGTTTCTTGAACGGCATGATGGGGTCAGAGAAGCATGGTCTATCAGCGCGTGACGTCTGGATCGTCAATGTGATCTTCGTCTGGTTCTTCCTATTGGCCGTGTTTTATCTCTCAAGCATCGACGCGCAGTGGGGTGTGCTCGCGGCGTATCTGCTAGCCATCAATGGTGTCGTTCATATGGTTTGGGCGCTTAAGTTTCGATCCTATAATCCTGGTCTTTGGACCGCGATCTTGCTTTTCATCCCTGGCGCTATCTGGATTTTCTCGACCGTTTCGGCGAGTACGGTAATCCACGCCGCTTCCGCAATGGTGGTGGTCATCCTTCACGCGGGTATCTTGGTTGCTGCGCGGCGACCTGCGTAACTGCGAGGCACTAAGTCTTCGGGGCGATACCCTTGAGACAACTGAGCATTGACTGAACCTTGTCTGTCCAGTGGACGTCCACATGCGTCACCATCCAGCTTTGCACCAGCCATATTGGTAAAGCAGGCGACACCTGTTCGATACCCTTTAAGCGCTCGGACAATGACACAGGCAAGAAACCGACGCCTTGGCCACGTAGCAAAGCATCCTCAATTACCCTGGGGTTTGTCGAACGTATCACAATCTGATCCGGGTCAGTGTTCTGAGCGAGCCAGACCTCGAACGGGGCAGGACTATTGACGTCTGGGTTGCCCACAATGTCATGGCCCCCGAGGTTTTGGTGCTGTGGCATGCCGCGACTGGCAATGTAGGCCTCATGCGCGAAAAGTGCGAACTCTAGCGAACAAAAAGGAAGGACGACGTAGTCTTCGTTCACCGGTTTTGCACCAACTCTGACCGATACATGCGCCTCCGCGTGTTCCAGACGAGACAACTCATCACCTGTGGTCACATGCACCCGCGTCAGCGGATGTTTTTGGCGAAACGCTAAGATGCCGGGCGAAATTAGGTCATTAAAGGGAGGCAGAGTGGCAACTGTGATCTCTCCTTCGATGTCAGAGTTTTGTACGCGTAGGCGACCTAGGAAATCCTCCAGCAAGCCATGAGATCGCCCGGCAACCTGCAAAAATTCACGCCCTACATCAGTTAATTCATAGCCGCGTCTGTGGCGGAGGAAGAGACGGGCCTCGATGGCGACCTCAAGAACATCAATATGCCGATTTACAGTCGCTCGGTGCACACCAAGCCTCTTTGCGGCCCCACTGACAGTCCCTGTCCGCGCTACCCAGTAGGCAGTATGAATCTCGTTCCAGTAGTCCATTTTCACCTCTTATGCGCATCTATGCGTCCTGGTTCAGATTTGAACCCTTAGCATGCTATATGAGCGCGCATAGTATGCGCTTTCGAGATCGTTGAGGCTCTCAGACCGGTTTGGCTAAACTCCGGACAACGTCAAAAGGATAGTATCTATGAAAGTGCTCGCTTTTGCAGCGTCCAACCATCGCCAGTCTATCAATCGTGCGTTGGCCGGCTATGCAGCCAAGCGTCTGCAGCGCATTCACCCAGGCGTAGAGATCGAGTTCATCGATCTGAACGACTACGAGATGCCGATTTACTCAATTGACAGAGAAAATGCCAACGGTGTGCATGCGTTGGCCCAAGAACTCTTCGGCCGAATTGGAGCCTCGGACGCTCTAATCGTATCTTTTGCCGAGTATAACGGCTTCGTCACCGCAGCCTGGAAAAACATCTACGATTGGATGAGTAGAATCGACCAAAAAGTCTGGCAAGATAAGCCATTGGCGCTACTCGCCGCCACGCCTGGTCCGCGCGCCGGGGAAAACGTACTTCAGACACAAGAACTTACGGCACCGTTCTTTGGCATGAACATCAAAGGCAAGTACGGCGTGGGAAACTGGCGCGATGTATGGGATGGATCAAACCTTACAAAGCCCGCCGATGTTGAAGCCATTGATGCGGTGGTTAAGGCGCTTTTGTCCTGACTTGCTACAAAGAGTTTAGGGGACATTCGGTAAGGAGGAGCATAAAATGTCGGCATCTAAGTTCGCCGTTATCACTGGATCAACAGGCGGCATTGGCAGTGCAATTGCTACTCAACTCGTTGCAAATGGCTGGGGTCTCCTACTCATTAATCGCAATACTCAAAAGGCCGAACATCAAAAGCGGCAACTTCAGCAGAGCTCTCCCGACGCCACAGTCGAGCTTTTCGAAGCCGATCTCATGGATGTTCTCCAGATAGTTAGGGTGTCGCAGGAAATTCAGGAACGTTTCCCATCAATTGATGCACTCTTTAACAACTCTGGTGTCCTGACCTCGCAACGGATCAACAGCGTGCAGGGCCACGAGTCCAATTACGCTGTCAACACTCTGGCACCTTACATACTGATAAAAAACCTTCGGACAGCATTGAGGCGGAGCGAAGGCGCAGCCCAAACGATGATCATAAACACGACATCCTCAGCGCAGAACGCTGTGAAATCGCTGGATGTAGAAGCTTTGTCCAATCCAGAAACCATTGGTGGTTTGACCGGTGCCTACGCTGCTACGAAACTCGCGCTGACCGCATTGGGGGCAGCTGTGTCCGAAAGTCTGGCTGCCGAGGGTATTAAAATCCGCTCTGTAGATCCTGGCCCGGTCGTAACGCCGATGACGAAAACCAGTGACGCAATGCCAGGTGTTCTGCGGCTACTTGTGCCGTTTCTTTTTGGCAAACCAGAGAAGCAGGCTAGGAAGATGATCAACGCCGCAAATCCGACCGAGTTTGGAGGACGCTCTGGTATCTACATCAGTAATGGAAAGGAAAAAGGAATGCCTCATCTGGCGCTTGAACTGTCAGTTCAAGCCAGCCTCATGCGCAAATTGGAAGCAGATGCGGTCGCTTAGCACATGTCGCTATCAAAGAAAGCGGGTAGGCATTTGCACTGCGAAGGTTACCAGTGCATCGGTGAAACACGATCCAATAGAGACACTAAACCAGTGCTCAATTTAACCAACACATTTTGGTTGAGAGTCGCCTTCAGCACGCGCTTTCACGTGCTCCCGCTCTTCATGATCACCATTCTAGTCGGTTGTGCTGCACGAGGTGACTTAGATACCGCACCGGCTGTGGAGAACGCCACGATTAGAGAGGTCTATGTCGCGCAGTTCCGACAGGAGTCCGGACAAATCCAAAGCTTTGGGGAGCGCCGGCCAAACCATCTTTCATTTCAGAGGCTTGATGTATCGGTTCCCCCCAGTCATGAGGTGGGTCAGATTGAGTGGCCTCATGGTTCGCCCAATGCAGAGACGGATTTTGTAGTTGTGGGGCGTCAATCATATCCAGATTTGCGAAGCTTCGCGCGGGCGGTGGCGAACTCAGATCAGTCCAGCGAGCAAGAAACGGTCATTCATGTTCATGGCTACAATACCACTCACGGAGAAGCCGTCTACAGCGCTGCACAGGTGGCTTTCGATATGGATATACCTGTTCCACTTGTCCTGTTTTCTTGGCCATCAGCAGCTCAAACATCAGGATACATCTACGATCGCGACAGTGCTTTGATCTCTCGCGATATGCTTCAACAACTGATCGTGGCATTCGCTACGCAGTCGAGCCGCGAAGTATTCCTGACGGGTCACTCGATGGGCGGGTATCTCTTGATGGAAACATTGCGTCAAATTGCCATTGAAGGTGACTTGAACCTTAAGAAAAACATTAACGGCGTGATGCTCCTATCACCGGATATCGACACAGAGCTGTTTCGGGAGCAGGCAAAACGTATCGGATCGTTGCCGGACCCCTTTCTCATTCTGGTAGCTGGTCAAGACCGTGCGTTGAAGATCTCTAGTCTGTTGACGGGCCGCGAAGTTCGGCTCGGATCGCTTACGAATCCTGAAGAGCTGGAGGGGCTGGCTGTGACCTTGGTAGACGTCGGTTCCCTATCTGATGGACAACGTTTCGAACACAATATTGCGACAACTTCTCCGGCGGCGATCGCGATCCTGCGGTCACTAAGCGACGTCGCCTCCCCAGGCGACTTACATATTGTTGATAGCATCGTCCGAGCAGACCAGGCTGAGGGGCTTTTATCTAGACTGCCCCTCGGCCAGTAATGGATCGAACATAGCAGCAATCCACATTCCTGTTTTGATTCGTCTTCTTCTCTTTTGTTAATCGCTTAGAACTCAATCTATCGCCGTCGAACGGATGATGAATGCAATGACATTGCGAAGTCTATTGCAGTATCCGCAATTCAGGCGTTCTTGATGACTCATTATCATTCATAACATGCGCGCTAGCCGATCTTTATACCTCTGAGTAGGATGCCACAGTGGAAACATGTAGTTACCTTGCATGAGGTTCCCTATGAAACGCTCAATTCTCCTATCGATAATCGTTTCTGTAAGCATCTCTAGCGCTGCATCCGCGCAGCAACTGACAGAAACGGACCCCTATAGACCTTACCCCCTCGCTCAAATCTCTAATGAGATCTTGTATCCAGCGGCGCAGCCACCTGAAGGCACCGTCAGTCGCCATGGTGAGATCGAATACCTGGCGCAAAACGTTTTTGGAACGCACTGGTATGTCGAGGCAAATGGGGCGGTTTGGCACTTTGTGACGGCCGGTGATCCCAAGGACGAAGCGATCCTCTTCGTCCACGGCCATCCGGACACCTGGTGGTCTTGGCACGAAGTCATGTCGTATCTTGCGGATGATTTCTATGTGATAGCCGTCGACACTCTTGGGTACGGCCAGTCGGACAAGCGCCTGGACCTCAATCTAACTTATAGCGGCGTCGCAACCGGCGTCGCGGCTCTGATGACTGAGATTGGCATCGAGGCGTTCAATTTGGTCGGGCACGATCGAGGGTCGGTGGTCGGTGACCACATGGTGTCTCAAGACGACATCAATCCCCGTATTCTGGCCTATCTGCGCATGCAACAGTCTGCGGATCAGCCGCACGGTTTGCCACGACCTGATCACGCGGGCATGACAGAGGTGTCTTTTCACAGCAATCCAACGCTCATTCGGGACCTGTTCGAGAGCAACTATTTCTCCGTTGAGATGAGCGAAGAGCATATTGCGCGAGCGACGTGGGAGTATGGCTTTGAAGGCACCGCAGAGGCCGCAGCTGTCCGTTATTCAGATGCCAGCTTCGACAAAGAACTGGAGTTTCGGCTGGCTGAGGTCTTTCCGCGTATGACAATGCCAGTCGTGTTCATGCAAGGCGCTCATGATCCTGGACAGCGTCCGGAGGAGTACTGGCGCACCGCAGATATGGTGCCCGATGGCAAAGTCCTCATCGTGGATGCGAACCATTTCATTCAAGCCGAACAACCGAAATTGGTCGCCGATGCGGCGCGAGACCTGTTCGACTGAAAGAGCGCTCTCCCCTCAATAAGCCGTCTGTATCCGGCACGATCTCACAATACTGCGGCACCTGTGAAACGTGTCGGAAAGGAGGAAAAACGATGCTGAGAAAATTCGATTTGACCATGATGTGCGCGGCGCTGTGTCTGGCATGTGCGGGTGGCGCACTCGCCCAAGACAGGGATCCGTTTGCGCCTCCCACTCGGTCTCAGGACCAGGGTTTCATTTACCGCAATTCGATCCCACAGGGATTTGAAACCCATATCCTCGTCAACAACGAACAGGACCAGGCCCGAGCAGAACGGATCATCGAATTCTACGAGGTGCTCTCAACCCGCCCAACGATCGAAACCGTCGGTGAATACGTGTCGGACCAGTACATTCAGCATAGCACAATGTTGCCAAACGGGCGTCAGCCGCTGGCGATGTTGTTCAAAGGCTCAGTCGACGAGTACCCCGTCAAAATTGATGTTCACAAGGTGATCGTCGTTGGCGATTCCGCAATGGCACACGTCAATTTTCGCAATCTGGATAATGATGATCCGGATGACATGGGAATGGCTGCGGTCGACATGTACCTCTTTGATAGTGAGGGGAAAATCACAGAACACTGGGATGTTCTACAGACGGTGCCAAGCCATGCGCCAAATCCGAACGGTATGTTCGTCACTCTGTTCGAGGGGGAGTAAGGCAATGGAATTTAAATCTCTTCTCGCTGGAACGGTTTTGGCTACCACATTCCTGTTCCACGCACCTGCGTTGTCGGACACACCACCCGCCCCAGAGGCCGATCAAGCCATCGCCTTCTACGATCGACAGAAGATCGACATCAGCAACTTGCGCGATTTCTACAACGGCTTGCTGATGTCGGACGCAATGATCCACGCCGATGCCATGTTTGACGCGGAAACAAAGTGGCGTCTCACATTGCGGCAGATGATTGGTGCAGGCAGTCGTCACCACATTGCCAGAAGCGCCTATCAGCTTTCGCTTATGGGCGTCCCAAAGGACGAAATTACCGCCATTTTTGCACCGAACTACGTGGAAACACTGCAAGACCCCCGACTGAAAGCTGCATTCACGTTCATCGACAAGATCAGCCACTACCCGATTACAGTCTCGGCGGATCTTCACGCATTGTTACGCAGAAATTATACGGATCGGCAGATCTCCGAACTTATGCAGCTCGGCGCGATCAACAACGCCTCGGCAACACATGACGCGGTCTTGCCTATTGTCACGGATCAGGAAACGCTGGATTGGGCGACGGCAAACCTGTCTTCGGTCGGATGGACACCTGGTCCAAATGCGGCAAGCTCTTCCGCAGAACAACGAACAAACCCGTTTGTCGGACAGGTCTTGTCGCAGTCTGTGGCCGAAATCGATGCAACGTGGCAGCGCGAAGATCTCGGCGCGGTCGATCCAACTTTTGCAACAGATTGGGTCAATTACATCACCGGGTATGATGTGCCAGAGATGACTTTTGATGGTGACCGCGATGGTATCGAAGAACCCTTCGACGCGGCTCCAACGACGGTTCTGGAGTGGGAGGCAGAAGGCGCGCGCGCAGCCAACCTTCCATCAGGAAACAGCAAAGCCTTCGATGTTGCGGCCTACGACTACGCTTACTTCCAAAGCGCCTCAGCCATCGACAGCACGGTGCCCTACAGCGATCGAAACCGCTTTGACACCTACTGGCCGCGACAAGCCGCCTTCGGCACGCTCGCGATGGATGCCTACATCCTACAGACCGAGCGCACATTCGATCACGATGAGGTCTGGTCGATCTTCTTCGTCTACCAACTTGCGAGCGGCTGCGTGCACTGCCAGGCACATGGTGCCTTTGGTATTTTTGACTACACAGAAGATGAGTACTTCCAGGACGAAATCCCGCCCGAGGATCTGCCTGGCCTAATATCCTACATTCAGTCGCTTCTTGACTTTGAGCGCTCAGAGGCTGTGACGCCTGCGATGAAAGCCGCTATGCGCCTCGCCCGCGACGCGGCACGCCTGCCATCACGCGTGACGGCCGCGCACATCGAAGAACTTCGCCGGCACTACACGGACCGGGAAATTCAGGAAATCATGGCGATTATCGTGGTCAATGCATGGCTTTCAAGCAGCATGCAATCCATGGCCACAGTCACGGATCAGCTCAGCATGTCATGGGCCATTCGGCACTTGGGACCAAAGGGCTGGAAACCAGGCGTGCACACCGGCTTGCCAAGTGAGCAACGTCCATATCACATGAGCCAATTCTTCGACAAACTCTTCGCTGACATGGCCACAGGCAAAGTGCCAGACGCGGCTTCTGATTGGACTGGTTTGGTCATTCCATTGGCCACGGATCAGGATGGTGACGGTGTCGAGGATGCCTTCGACGGTTTTCCGACAGATGCCAGCCGATGGGCGGATACGGATCGGGACGGCACTGAGGATCGCTTGGACTCGGACATAGATGGCGATGGGTTAGAGAACGACTTGGAGTTAGCTTCAGGCACTTTCCCGTACAAAGCGGATTCAGATGGAGACGGGATCTCGGATGCTGAAGAGCGTTCTGCAAGCACCAATCCCTTGGACCCCAGGGATTACTAAGTGCCTGGCGGCTGGTACCGCAGCACTCCTGCTCCGCAATGTCGCTTCTGGAGACGCTGTATCACCTCCGATCGGTCACTTACCCCACTCGCATGGATCGAAGGTCATCTCATGTTCCGATAGGAAGGGTGAATCGGTGAGAAAAATATTGATTGTTCGGTCCTTGCTGATCGGGATCAGTGTCTCCATCGGTTTGAATGTGGATACTGCTTCGGCGCAGGAGGAACCCACGCAAAACTTCCCTTATATTGGCGGTAATATCATTTCGAGATTGGGATACGATGGCAATTATAGATCAGAAGCGCCGCTGATTGAAACAGACGACGTTTTCGTTCAGATCATCGCCAGTCCCATTGTACATTTTTCCGACAGGCTTCGATTTAATACCGAACTCAGGGTTGAGACTGTTACGCCGCCAACTGAGGATCGTACGTTCGAAGATCAGGGGCTGTTCGCGCGTATTCTGCAGTTGGAGTATGATGTCACAGATCGTCTATCGGTTCATGCCGGTAAAATGACCCCATCATTCGCTCTGGCATCCTTCATAATTCCAGGTATGTATGGCAACAGCTACAACAAAGAGATTGAGCTGATTGACCGTGTAGGACTGGGCGCTGACTACGATTTCGGCGATGGCCAAAGAGGCACGCACACTCTCTCGTTCAACGCCTTCTTTGAAGATACGAGCGTTTTCTCTGAGTCCCTCGGAACCAATCGAGGAAGAACTTCCATTGACGATGGCGGGGCCAGCAACACGGAAGGTCTAGATTCATTTGCCCTGTCTTTGGAGGGGCGAGACATGCCTCGTTTCCCAGGCCTGACGTATAAGTTAGGTTTGCTGCATCAAAAGCGAGGTATAGACGGCGTTGCCGACGAGAACGGATTTTCCGCGACTGTCATGCAGACGCTCGAAAACTCGAACGGTGACGAGTGGAACTTCATCGGAGAGTTCGCTGCCTTCGAAAATTTCGAGGGCACTGACGATGACATCATATACGCCAGTGGCGGCATCGTTTATCGCACGGGCCCTTGGATGGCCGTCCTTTCAGGAACATGGCGTCCAAGGTATCTTGCCGATGGAGGGCAATTTGATGACTATTCGATTCAGACGTCGCTCGAGTACGACTTAGGAAACGGCTTCTCACTGGCCGTAGCCCATGAATTCAACCGAGACGAAAACCTCGATAACAGAAAGTTGGGCTTTCGGTTTTCCAAGGTGATCGAGCTAGGTAAATAATGTTTGTAGATTCAATGCTTCGAACACTGATTTACCAGTCAGTCAGCTGCCGTCGTCTTACTCAAGTTTTGTCCCACCATTCCGTGTGGCCAAAACTGACGACCGGCCGATATTTTGGTCCACCCCAGTCGTTCGGCATTCGATAACCCAAGTAAAACACAACCAGACTGATCACAGCGCAAAGTGCCAAAAGCGCAAAGGCCATAGATGTACCTGCGTAGCCTTTGAAAAGATCTGAATAAAAGACTTCGGGTTGGTCTGGGAGATAGGTCACATTGAATTTTCGGCCAACTGTGAGACCTTTTGCATATCTTCCGCGCTTGTTAAGCGAATCCTCGATCCACTCGCCATCTGAAGTATGGAAGCCGTAACGAATGTCAACCCGTACACCACCTGCGGCACCGGTCTGACGTGCCAGCCAATTCCTCCGAGGTTGGCTTCTTTCAACAATCTCTGCTTGGGTCTGAACCCCGCTTGCTTCGAGCGCCTCAAGGATTGGTCGATTTACGACAAGAATCCAGAAAACCATCCCAAGTATTGCTGCCAGCATCACCGCGAGAATGAACAGCCTGTAAGGTATGTTGAACACGCGCATGCCGCATCTCTATCTCAAAAAGTAGGCGAATTCGTGACTATAGGGGATCGCAACTGTTCCCAGTCTGATTTGAACTTTGATCTTTGTCAGAAAAATATGCGATATGCATGAATCGCTACGCGGTAGGAGAACTATTCGGTTTGCGTGCTATCCAGTGAGATCATTGCTCAACAAAAAAATTCCTTATTAATTGCAAGACCTCCCGTGGCTTCTCTTCAACAAGAAAGTGACCGGCGTCCAGTTCGATGAGAGACGGGTTTTCTACTTCATCTTCCCATACTGCGGGATAGTCGAATCCCCCGGTGTTTGAGCGTGATCCCCAGATAACCAAGGTAGGCACGCGGATTTTTTCGCTAGCATCAGCTTTATCGTGTTCAATGTCGATACCCGCGCTTGCGCGATAATCCTCGCTCATTGCATGAAAAGCATCTGCAGAGCCATTGGTTGCTTCGTAGTCCTCCCCTGCGCGGACATCGTCCCCCGCTGACATCCGGGCGAACTCCCCTGCTTGAGGCCCCATAAGCGTTTCTGGCAAAGGATAAGGCTGTGACCAAAATGTCCATGCCCAGAACCGGTTGGCAACCTGCCTATTCATATTCTCCCAAACGTAAGTCGCTGGGATTATGTCCATAACAACCATTTTTCTGACTGCTTGAGGATGATCTTTGGCCAACCTTCTGGCGACATGCGATCCTCGATCGTGCGAGGCGATGAAGAAGCTGTCGAAGCCTAGCTCGGCCATCAAGTGTATTTGATCTTGGGCCATCTGCCTTTTGGAGTAATCGCCTTGCCTAGGTTTGTCGCTCCTCCCGTAACCACGTAGATCAGATGCGATTACCGTGAATTCCTTCGCAAGTTGTGGTGCAAGCTCCCACCACATGACATGAGATTGTGGCGCGCCGTGCAGGAGAAGCAGTGGCTCACCAGCGCCGCCAACCACAGCGTGAATCTTTACGCCGTCTACAACAACCTCCACATCTTTGAAGCCGACAAAAAACTCTTCTGTGGTAGACACGAGATCATTTGTATCTGCTGCGGCAGTGCCTCGAAAACAGACAAACAGGACCAACAACACTGGAACTAATGCCGTTACTGGCTTCATGTTGCGTATCCTAATTTATGTGGCCTTTCGTTATGCGGCCTGACCCTGTTGCTCAAAGAGCCTGAAGCAGGAGCCTTATGTGTCTTTATGCTGGATCACACCTGAAGGCAGACGCTTGCACACGATAAACGCTAGACTCCGATTCTAGAGCGCCAGAACTTAGATTTCGGACAAAGATACTGCGGTACATCAATGGGTGCTAGGTGCCGAATTCGGCATAGAATGCGCGTTGATACTGCAGTGTTGTTAGCCAGTGGCCCTAAGGCCAACCTCATAATCTACGCATCAACTAGCTGAAAAAATGCCAATTGTCGTGAGAAGTAAGATCGAGAGCCGACGACAAGCGCCATTCTGAAAACGGTCGTTTTTCGGAGAGTGAGGCAGAGCCTAGCGTGAGCTGACTTTGGAACTCGAGCTGTCTCCGAAAACTATATCTTGAAACAGATTCTCCGAAAAGCTATGCTTATGGTGAGTTTTCGGAGGACACTGTGTTGCTTGTCGGCTATGCCCGCGTCTCAACCCAAGATCAAAGGCCCGAACTGCAGCTCGACGCGCTGTCCGCCGTCGGCTGCGAAAAGGTCTTCGAGGAAAAGGCGTCCGCCGCGCAGCGGGATCGCCCGCAGCTACAAGCAGCCATTGAGTATATGCGTGATGGCGACACGCTCGTGGTGTGGAAGCTCGACCGTCTGGCACGGTCCATCAAGCAGTTGATCGAGACCGTCGAGATGCTCGAAAATCGCGGGATCGGATTTCGGTCGATCACCGAAACCATCGATACGACCACCTCAGGCGGGCGACTGGTCTTTCACATCTTCGCGGCCCTTGCCGAATTCGAGCGCTCGATCATCCGAGAGCGGACCGTCGCGGGTTTGGCTTCTGCCAAGGCCCGGGGACGTCTTGGTGGGCGGCCTCCGGCTTTGTCGTCCGAAGATCTCACCCATGCACGGGCCATGCTTGCCGATCCGGAGATCACCGTCGCGCAGGTGGCAAAGCGGCTTGGCGTGGCACCATCAACGCTCTACCGGCACATGCCCGGCGCGCGCAGCAAGGTGTCGGAAGGCTCGTAATGCTGTTTGCTTGCCACTTAGAAGCCCGACTGCCCGACGCGAACCTAGCGCGAGCCTATTGTGTCCTCGTGTCTCGGGACTTGTTTGGGCTCTACACCGTCGATGTCACCTTTGGCCGGATTGGCCGCCCTGGCAGCACTCGACGCTACACGGTCGAAGACCTCGAGGCGGTTCGGGCAAAGCTGCGCGAGGTTCTGAGACGTAGGCTTTCAGCACCGCGACGTTTGGGCGTGGCCTATGTCTGCCGGTCAGTGTTCGATCCCCAAGGTTGGCTGGCCGAGGATGGCCTGCAACTCGCCGCCGCGTGATCAATCACATCATGCTGGAGCGAGCCTGGCAAAGATGCCAACACCATTAGTATGGCATCAGGAAAATCAGTTGACCTTCAAAGACGTGCGGCCTTCAAAGAAACTGCGCGAAGCATCGTTCAGGAAGATCGAGCGGCTAAGAAGTACGGCTACTCCCAAAGTACGATCGGCGCGATTGAGCGCGCCCTAAAGGCGGCTCTTGATCGGAAAGCTGTCGGGGAAGATAAAGCGCCAGAGCAACTACGAGATGGCGTTACCTGGTAACAAGTGCCGCCCCGTGCTCGAAACACCCTCATTTCTATGACCTACGCTATGAGCTCCCGGCTTAATTTCTCCATTGCCACGTCTGATGCTATCCAGCGCTTTATCAACGATGGCAAAATGCGCAGGAGTATCGAAGGACCGGATGGGTCGTTAAGCGATCACTCCGTTGCAGATGGTTCCGCACGTCCGTTGATCTCCCTTGGTTTGATCGCTGAGGACTCCGCTCATCGTGATCGAGTTGAACTCACCGAGATCGGCCTCGCAGTATGTCGAGACTACTGGCGGCGCTCAGATGCAGATGATCCCTCGCTACCGCAACTGAACATTCGCGCGACCTGACCACAACTCAAGCCATTGGTTGCCGCTGGCGTGTCAGCAGTTGACATCTCCTACTTACAACAATATTGTTGTGGGCATGATTGCTGGCTACATAACGATCCCCGGTGCACCGTGGCCGGTTCTGCCACCGGGCATCCATCCCGCGACCCTGCAGGAGGTGGAGCAACACTTTGCGTACAACGCAAGGCGACGGCAACTATTCCAAGGCCTCGTCGACGCAGCGACCAACCTGGCCCAGGCAGGCTGCCAAGGGCTCTACCTGGATGGCAGCTACGTTACAGACAAGCCCGTCCCGGGCGACTTCGACGTCTGCTGGAACCCGCAAGGCGTGGACCGTCAGCTTCTCGACCCCGTCTTTAGTCAGTTCTCCAACAAACGCGCCGCGCAGAAACAAAAGTTCGGGGGCGAGTTCTTTCTCTCGACCACCCGCGCGGACGCACAAGGCCGGACCTTCATCGATTTTTTCCAGATTGAGAAGTTCACCGGTCAATCAAAGGGGATCATCCTGATCGACTTGACCAGCGACCCCATGCTCCAACCACAGGTGACGCCATGATCTACAGCGATAAACAGTATGGCCTCTCCAGCGGTGAACTCGCCAATTTGAAGGGCGCACTCGCCGCGACGGAGGCGCAGCCCACCGAAGATGAATGGGTGAAAGAACTCGAAATCGAAGGCCTCAGAAGCCAGATAGCCGAGCTAGAAGCTGATATTGCCCATTACGATATGCTCAAATCGGGCGCGATCAGCTTTGCGAAATCGTTCTCTCTGGATGCGCTTCCAGGTGTTCTGATTGAGGCGCGCATTGCCTCCGGCAAAAGCCAAACCGAACTCGCCGACGAGATCGGCGTCCAGGCTCAGCAAATTCAACGATACGAGACCACTAATTATATGGGCGCAAGCCTGGCTCGTCTGATCAAGGTCTCGAAAGCCCTGAACGTTCACACCGCTGGCCTATTCGAAACCGAAGCCAAGCAAAACGGCGCAGTTTTTGCTTGGGAGGACATCGATAATGTCGTGTGGCGGCAAATGCCAGCGCGTGAAATGGCCAAACGGAAGTGGTTCGATGTGCCGCGCGGGGCCGATCTCGTTGAGCGCGCCAAGAACTATTTCCTAGAAGCTGCAGGACCGCAGTTTGCGACCGCGCTCCATCGCAAGAAGATACGCGGTGCCACACTACCGAACGAGTACGCGTTGCTCGCTTGGCAAGCACGCGTCTTGGAACGTGCGCGAACCCGTATCGAAGAAGAGGACGTGCCACCGTTCCGCTTCGATGATCGTTGGCTAGCCGACCTCATCAAGCTGACCAGGCGCAAGGACGGGCCGAAGCGGGCGCGGACTTTGCTCGCAGAACACGGCATCGTCTTAGTGACAGAAGAGCACCTGCCCGGGACCTATCTTGATGGTGCCGCCATGCTGAGTAGCACCGATCGTCCGGTCATTGGCCTCACCTTGCGCCATGATCGTCTCGACAACTTTTGGTTCGTTCTGTTCCACGAACTTGGCCATGTGTTCCTGCATCTCTTTGACGGTTTGCGCTATGATTTCTTCGATGATGAAGCGTCTTCAACAGAGGACAAAGTCGAGTTGGAGGCTGACCAATTCGCGTTGAACACGCTGATCCCTGACGAGCTATGGGACCAATGCTTGTCACGCTTTGCACTTTCAGCAGAAGCGGTCGAGATGGACGCCGAAACGCTTCGGATTGACGCTAGCATCATCGCTGGACGTATCCGAAAGGAGCAAGGCAACTACACGATCTTAAACGACCTTGTCGGGTATCAAAAAGTCCGGTCACAACTACAGGAGATCAGCGATGATCTTGAGTGACAACATGTATGTCCCGGCACTGCGTTGGCGTCAGGGCGAGTATCAAGCGCTCCTGCGATTGAAAAAAGCTGTGAAAGATCAAGTAGTTCCCTTCGTGACGATCCCGGAAGTCGAATTCGACTTCGAGCTCTGGCAACCAAAGAAGACCGTCCATGAGCACGTATTGCCGTTCCCCGGCCGGTTTCGGACGAAATGGGGCGCTCGACCAGCCTGGATCAACTTGGATGACAAGATCGCTGTTGGCCGGATGGATTCCGGTGCGCATGTCTTCGATTACATCTTCGACACGCTGCGACCCCATCAGGCATTCGCCATTCCGGCGCTACCCCTATCTGCCGATACCGACACCATCGCCGCAGCCAATCGTGCAATTGCGAGCGATCAGCACGGCGTCGCGATAACCCTTCGCCTTGAAGACCTGATGACCGGCAATCCCAAAGCCAAAGTGGTCAAGATCGCTGACGCTGCCGGTGCCGATCTAGGCGACACAGATTTGATCATCGATCTTCGAGCTCCGAATTTCGAGCCGTATGCCGCTTTTGCGAACGCGCTTGTCGTCGCGATGCGTAAGATGGGTGACCTCACGATTTTCAGGAACCTGGTGCTATTGTCGACGGCGATCCCAGACACCTTTGCCGACGTCGCCAAGGGGACAGACCAACTCCCTCGGCATGACTGGCTTTTCTACAAAGCCTTGGTGGCTGCACTGCCAAGCGGCATGCGCAAGCCAACCTATGGTGACTATACAATTGTCCATCCAGAGTTTGTCGCCCGTGACATGCGAATGATCAAAGCGGCTGGCAAAGTCGTGTATACGACACCTGAAACCTGGGCGACACGGAAAGGCGGGGCGTTCCGTGGCAACGAAGCTCAGATGCACTCGCATTGTGCAGAGATTATGAAAGACGGTCGCTTTCAGTTCTGCGGACCAAGCTTCTCATACGGGGATGACTACATCGCAAAATGTGCGGCAAAGCAGGAAGGCCCGAGCAATCAGACTCGCTGGAAAGACGTCGCCATTAACCATCACATCACGATGGTCGCGAGTGATCTCGCCACGTTCGCCGCTGCATCATAGCGGCTTTTATGCAGGCGGTTAGTTGGTTTTCCGTCACCGTCTTTGTTAGCGCTTCGTACAACACGGCACGCGGCGCTCGCAGGTCAGATTTGGATGCACCTTGCCCTGCTAGAATCGCCTGCGCTTCCTCCCGCCAAAGCAGATGGGCCATCACATACCTATCTACACTTGGGTTGCGCCGTGTACGCCGCAACACCTCGAAGTGCACCGCCCCTCTCACTCCCTGAAACGCTCGTAGGACGCCAACCCACGACGGCGCACTCTCGACCGCCTTCTCAACATGGCGATCCGCGACCACTAGGGTCAGCTTCTGCAGTGACTGGCCATACATCTCGAGCTGATCCGACAGACGATCAAGGCTGTCGACTGCGCTCTTGATCTCATAGCCATGCAAAACCCCATTGATGACCGCGACATCTATCCGCCGTCTCGCATGGGCCAGGCCAAGCTCATGAACCACCAAGCTATTATCATCATCGACATGATGACCGAGCCTTTTAGCGATCAAGGCATCGCGAATACGCCTGTCATTCAGCGTGACAGCGCCTTCGTTCATTGTTTTTTTCTCGGTGCTGAGATCATTTGCAGAACCGTGCTGCCCCCCTCCAATCGGCCGAGCCACACGCGAAAAGTATCACACTGCCTTTGTCTTGATATCATGTGAATATCATTTGGAATCTCGGCGGACAAGGCCTGGTCCGCTGCCGCTCGATTGCCGAGATGCAGCAGCCCCTTGGCCGAGAGCGGTGTGCCCTCAGGCTGACGGTGCGCATGTTCCAGGATGCGTTCGGTTAGATGCTTGCTGCTCACATTGTCTCTCCTGATGTCAGAAACTTTGCTCCTTTTCTGACAGTCCTCAAGTGCGTAGAGATTCCCGCATAAGGCGCTCGATGCTACAGAGATGTCAACATGGTGTCAGTATGATGTCTTGCGCTACTTCGATGAGTCAGATCGCGTGCCGACGATAAAACCGAACCGCAAAGCACCTCAGTGCAGAGCATAGGCTCTGCCCCTTTGCGCGTTCCCGCGCAATCTCACTTACCAGCTCCACAAGCCCTCGGTTTCGAAGTGCGGCAATCTCTTCCAACCAAAACCAGACTTCCGGTTCGAGTCGCAGGCAGTATCGTTGACCTTGCCGGCGAAAGGTCCGCTGCTCGAAGCTCATCGGACTGTCCCCCGATCCCGCCAAAACTCTCCGACAAAGATCCGGACGGCTGACGCCAAAGACCGATCCTTCGCTCGGCCTTGATCAATCCGCGTCACCAGCTCATCAACGGACCGTCCATGCTCACGCGCGATCTCGTCGAGTCCCAGCCAAATGGAAGCCTCAAGACGAAGGCTTGTCCGCCGCCCATTAATGATCACGCTTCGAGGTTGCCCCAAGCGGCTTCGGGCAGAGCGGCCACACGCATCTCGTTCCATAGGCAACTCTGGCTCCCTGAGAAGGCGTTCGCCTTAAACGCGCGATCAAAGATCCAAGAGATTACAACTTACCCGCGTACAATAAAGCCTCGCAAAATGCTTCACTTTACTTAACTCTTTCCCGCATCTCATCTTTCCTACAGACACATGCAGCCACGATGACAAAACGTCTCACGAGTGGTCGCGCTAATCTCTGCAAAGAGACCAAATTCGACTAGTCGAGTCGTGTGATTGCCGCATGCCTCAGTCGGCACCGGGCTCTAGACGCTCGCGTCCCAAGCCACCGCTAACGGCGTCTTGGCCATCCGGTGACGATCCCTTGCGGAACAGAAGATCTCCGGCGCAGACGCGCCTCCTCAAGGGGGCAAGGGACACTGCCCCTATCCCCTCCACCACGCAGGACTACAGCACTGGCAGGACTTCGTTCGGCGCAAGGCAAAAGTGCCCTGCCCCGTCCGCAGCCCGGCCATGCCCGCCTGCATAGTGCCCCCCTACCCCGGTCTCGGCGACGGCCAAGGGTTGCAGCAGCAGCTGCACGCCCTCGGCGTGATTTTGGAAAAGGAGACCAACATGACGGTTCAGCTCCACGCTCAACCCTATGATCTATCGGCGACCGGGTTCTATTTTGAGGCCCACGAAGAATACATCGAAAAAGCATCCGCCCTGCGCAACGACCACGGTGACCGCGTCGAAGAGTTTGAAATACAGTTCATTGATGGAAATGCCATTGATGGCGCACTCGCCGACGCCATCGACCTAAGCCAAGCCAATCTGAAAACCTACTTCGCTGCCATCGAGGCGTGGGATGATCATGACAAAACCCGCGTGATCATCGCGGTTGGCGAGTGTGGTTATGATTTCGACACCGACACCCAGCCCGGCGATTTTGACGTGGACATCTACCACCTGAACAGCCTGCGCGAGCTGGCCGAACAGTTCGTAGAAGACGGCCTATTCGGCGACATCCCTGAGCGCCTTGCACCCTATCTCGATTACCACGCCATCGCCCGTGATCTGGGCCACGATTACAGCGAAACCGAGATCGGTGGCCAACGGCTGATCTACCGCTGCGCTTGACAGGAGCGCAGCCCCAAACCGCCCGGCTCCCCAGAATGCAAAGGGCGGTTTGAGGGTGCGGTCCCGCGCCAAACCTCAAAATGGAGATCAACCAATGACCCAGACCATCACCACCACCATCACCGACCTACCCCTGTCAAAGCTGACCCCCGCAAAGGGCAATGTCCGCAAAACCAACACCGGTTCGCTAGAACCGCTGATCGCCAGCCTACGGGCGCACGGCCTAATCCAAAATCTCACGGTGCGCCCAATCCTCAACAAAAAAGGCCACAAAACTGGACGCTACTGCGTTGTGGCCGGTAACCGGCGCTTAGCCGCACTCCAAGCCTTGGCCGAGACCGGAGACATCGAAGCCGAAACCCCCCTGCCCTGCCACGTGCTGGAAGACGCCGACGATACCGAGATTGGTCTGGCGGAAAACGTCATGCGGGTGGCCATGCACCCAGCCGACCAGTTCATCGCCTTCAACGCTCTCGCAGAAGCTGGGACACCCGCAGAAGATATCGCCGCCCGCTTTGGTGTGACAGCGCTCTTTGTGAAACAACGGCTCAAACTCGCCCGTGTTAGCCCAGCCCTGTTTGAGACCTACCGCGAGGGTGGGATGACCCTGGATCGGTTGATGGCCTTCACCTTGGTCGAGGATCATGCCGAACAAAACCGCGTTTGGGAGGCCCTACCCACTTGGAATCGCAACCCCAGCACCATTCGGCGCGCCCTCACCGCCGAAAGCGTGCCAGCTACCGACCGGCGGGTCATACTGGTGGGGCTCGACCGG
>ERZ1740058.563-NODE-563-length-26480-cov-7.777673_pt1 | contig 26480 bp, 26 predicted proteins | sample MGYA00581745_ERZ1740058 | MGnify/ENA primary metagenome ERZ1740058 (study PRJEB43018, sample SAMN04849742) | marine metagenome | isolation source: floating plastic debris | place: Pacific Ocean | collected 2008-08-30 | study: EMG produced TPA metagenomics assembly... | reverse complement strand
TTTTATTTTTATTTATTTTTCTCTTTTTTTTTTTTTTTTCTTTCTTTCTTTCTATCTTTCTTTATTTCTTTTTTTATAGATAATTCAATTATTTTTATTATTTTATTTCTTTTGTGCTTTTATTCGTACCAGTATTGAATTGAAATCACCTTTTTTTGCTTCGCCTTCATTTCTTTTTTAGTTCTTTTAATCGTACCAGTATGGAATTGAAAGTCAAATGTTGGCAAGTCTATAAAAGACACCGCCGTATCTTTTAATCGTACCAGTATGGAATTGAAAGCAAGGATTATGCGATTTGACCTAGCAACTGGTGCACTTCTTTTAATCGTACCAGTATGGAATTGAAAGACCGATTTTGCTCACCAAGACTTTGCGAACATAAGGAAGCTTTTAATCGTACCAGTATGGAATTGAAAGTAGCTTAATCCAGTGTAAGACTGAAACACTAAGAGGCTTTTAATCGTACCAGTATGGAATTGAAAGGAGCGAGCGGTACACATACTTGCGCTACTGGAGCGAACTTTTAATCGTACCAGTATGGAATTGAAAGATAAATTTCTCTGAAGCAATAGCATTACATCTCTGCTTTTAATCGTACCAGTATGGAATTGAAAGACACAAGGCAAAAATGAGTTTGAAGAAATAGAAGAGCAGCTTTTAATCGTACCAGTATGGAATTGAAAGCTCAAATACAGGCAAGAGATACCTTTGTAAAAATACTTTTAATCGTACCAGTATGGAATTGAAATGCATTTAACAATCTGCCTTCCCTGTTTTGAAAAATACTTTTAATCGCCCCACAGGGAATTAAATATCTTGAAAAAGTGCGGTAGGTATAAAGCTCAGCGAGGGCGGGTAGGTTGTGTGTAGGTAGCATTGGGCTTTTTGATTTTTTGGTTACTTTTTTATCAAGAACCGAGCTTGCGAGTTCAGCGCAGCTAAAAAAGTAACTAGGTATTATTGTATCATAAGGAATTGAAATGTTGTAGATTCTTGTGGCTATAGTGGCATCTCTAAAACCTTTTAATCGCCCCGTAAGGGATTAAGAACAGTCCTTACAGATGATATTGACCTATCTGTTCATTTTGTAGCTTCGCTGAGCTCCACTTCGTTACGGTTCTTGACACAAAACGAACCAAAAAGTCAAGCTGTCCAATGCTGCTTGCACACTGCCTTACCCACCCTCGCTGGACAGCCAGCCAACGCACTAAAGTTTGTGAAGATGTTTAGCCTTTTGATTGCACCAGATGGAATTGAAACGGCACGGAGACTGAAATCACATTACTTAATGCAGACTTTTAATCGTACCAGACGGAATTGAAATAGAGCTATGTTAAATTTTGTTACAGTTGTTACCTGTTCTTTTAATCGCACCATTATGGAATTGAAGCCTACTACTTTCAGTCCATCTATCCTTCACCAGCCTGCAAATAGCCCTTCCCCTTTCGCTTAATGCGCCAGCCAAACCAAGCACCTGCTATAGAAGCGGGGAAGACGCCAGCCATAGTTACCCAAAATACAGGTTTGAAAATGTAGTCATAGAAAGAGTTGGCGGGTGTGCCAAGATCGTGAATGCCTTCTTGAAAAAAACCTACCCAACTAGTAAGAAAGGTAGCGGTAAATAAGATGGCTAGTCCTAGCAAAGCGCCCGTAAAGGTAGCATTCCATTGCTTGATGAGAATAAGCCAACCAGCAAGTTGCCCAAATAAGTAGCCACAAAATAAGAAGAAGACCACTCCAGTGATTAGGTTCACTTGGTAATCTGCTTCAAGTATCCAAAAGAGCGTTTTTAAAAGCGACTCAGAAGGATAAAGGAGCAACATAACTAGTAAGTAAGCTAGAAAAACGCCAATTCCTGCGAGTAATAGTCCTTGCTGACTACCAATTTGTTTTGCCTTCTTTGTCGTCATGGTGTGTTAAATCAGTAAAGTTTTCAGTACTATAGTAAGATACAAATTTTACCCTTACTATACCTTATTTGGAGCGAATTGCTTGTAAGGCGAGCAGTAGTTGTGTCACCTGTTTATCGTCTATCTCTTCCAGGGAAGTAAAACGCATCGAACGCATCATTTTCCTGTTCTTTCCTGCTATTAAATGTGTTTGATCAGTAAGCTGACTACCATAAGGCAAGCCAAGGTCTACATAGGTTTTACGGAAATTGAAAAAGCAAAACATCGTTTTATCATCTAAATAATAAAAAGGAAGCTTCCACTTATACTTTAGGTCAATTTCAGGAATCACCTTTTTTATCAACAAGTCCAGATGGAGCATAATACTTCTGTAAGGCTCTGGCGTCTGAAAAATATATTGTTCGGCTGGTTTCATAAATGTTGCAAGTGTTTATGATAATAAAACGATCTATAAAACTTATCTTTCTTGCCTTGGATATTCAAATACTTCTACACAAGGAAAAGTTTCGATTGGTAAAATGGTACCCAAGCAGCGTGCATCCCATAAATTACTTCTTACTTTGTAGAAATCGTCGTTGGAGCGCACCAAAACAAAAAGGTGCGCTAAGTCTACATTACCTTGCCAAGTTTCTTGTGTAGTAGCTACTTTGGTAAAAGTATTTTCTTTCACTTTAAAAGTCTTGATTAGCGTACCTGCTACTACAAGCTCATAACTATTATGCGCTTCATTGTAAGTAGCGTAAGCAGTATCTAGCACAATGACCTTAGCCAAGGTAGCTGCCTCACAGTCTGTATAGACAACTACTTCTGACTGTACCTGAAGGTAATCTACTACCGACTGTGCTTCTTGCTCAGTAAGCGGTGTATACAAAAGGGTATAAGCAATAAGGAATGCCCACATACAACAGATAATTTACACAGGAATGTCTTCCTGAATGAGGTTGACAAGCGCTTCCATCGTTTTCTCGATGCCTTCGTATACCTCTACAATACTGGCTTCCATCATATAGCAAGGAGAAGTAACAATACGGTTCTCTTCGTCAATTTCTATTTCTTTCACACTCTTCATCGAAGGGTTGGCGCCTACTTTTTTCATACCATCGCTAATGGCTTGTATATCATAAGGCGACTGCTCTATGGTAGTCCCTACTGTAAGGGTGGCGTGGGCGTGTGTACCTTCTAGTGCCTTGGCTACAGTAGTAGGCGACATACAAATAGCGGCAATCGGTTTCTTTGCCTGATGAAAGGCTTGGATGGTTTGCTGTACTTCTTCTAAAATAGCCCCTTCGGGTCCAGAAAAAGCCCACTTGGTAAGGTTTTTTGCTGCGCCAAAGCCACCGGGCATAGCGAGTGCATGCAGCTCGTCGATGTTGATTTCTGCCAAGTCTTGAATATCGCCTCTGGCAATGCGCGCTGCCTCTATGAGTACATTGCGTTTTTCAGACATTTCTTCACCTGTGAGGTGATTAATCACGTGGTGTTGTGTTACATTGGGGGCAAAGCAGTGCGTTTTTACGCCTAGTTTTTGTAGGATTAGTAACGTAAAAACAGCTTCGTGTATTTCTGAACCATCGTATACGCCGCTTCCAGAAAGAAGGACACCTACTTTAAATTGATCTGCCATATTGTATATACTTTTGCGGGTGAAAAAACTCAGAAGTCATTTAGACTTTTTGTTTTTAACCGAAAATGGAGGAAAATTTGACCAGATGAGGCACTTTTTGAAAGCCATAGCAGCGCTACGGCTAAGAAAAGTAACGAAATGTGGGCGAATTTTAATCATTTTTTAGGAAATAGAAAAAGTTTAAACGACTTCTCAATTAAAGTTAAAGAAACCACTGCGTTATTCAAAACAATCATTCAAGGCTTACCTTGTATCCTAGCCGATGCGCTTCTTGGCGGGTCAGCTCATATATATAACAAGCTACGTCGTTAAAGGTACGTGTTTCTAGCCATACAAAACCTAATCTTTTGTAAAACCTATGTGCTTTGGTATTGGTCTCCAGCGGATCAATCAAAATACCGCTGACCTTAGGATCACCAAAACATCTTTCAATGGCTAGCCGCATCATTTGTGTACCATATCCTTTACCCAGATTTTCCTCTTCCCCAATCCAAATGTCTATGGCGCGCTTGTGTGGTGCTACTTCTCCCCAGTAGTGCGTTTCTTCGTGATAAGGATCAATAATTTGTATAAAGCCAATAGGAACACTTTCTAACATAGCTAGAAGCTGTTCTCGCCAAGCAGGATCGCGGTTCAGCTCTGTAGCCCAGTCCCAATCATCATCTGGATCACAATCGATGACGTGTTGCTTGGTATCCCAGTACGAAACCAAGGCGAGGTCGTTAAGCGTAGCAGGTCGTAGGGTTATCATTGAATTATAGACTATTGTATTTATATACCTCGAAGGGCTAATGAATAAAAATAGTTTTCTACTTTGAAAAAAAATTTAATTTGCTCAGTTTAGCGCGCAAAACCATCCATCAAAATAATTAAACCTATGGCAACCAACAGAACTTTTACGATGATTAAGCCTGATGCTGTATCGGCTGGGAACGCAGGGGCTATTCTAAAAATGATCGAAGAGGCAGGTTTCAGAATCGTGGCAATCAAAATGACACAACTTTCTGCCGAAAGAGCAGGACAATTTTATGAAGTGCATAAAGAGCGCCCTTTTTATGAAGACCTCCGTACTTATATGTCTTCAGGAGCCATTATACCTGCTATTTTAGAAAAAGAAAATGCTGTGGCAGACTTCCGAACGCTCATTGGCGCTACTGATCCTACCAAAGCAGCCGAAGGAACCATTCGTAAATTATTTGCAAAATCCATAGAAGCCAATGCGATTCACGGCTCAGATTCTGATGAAAATGCCGCCATAGAAAGTAGCTTTTTCTTCTCTCAACTAGAACAATACTAAAAAAATAAAAATATTTTAATTTTTGCGGTTACCTTCTTTTGAGATACTGTATCAACCTGAAATAACGCAAGTTTTATTCACACACCTGTTTAACACTTAATATATGGAAAGAGCCCGCTCACTTGAGCGGGCTTTTTGTGTATTGACTATTCTGTACAGCTTGCAAAGTAAACGTACGCTGTATAATTTGCACACCTGAATACAGAACCAAGGAGTATGATGAATTTTAGAGAAGTACTTCAAAGCACACCCATCTTTGAGAAAATCGCCCAAGTGGTACAGGAGATCGATATAGAAACCTACGTAGTAGGCGGGTATGTACGCGATATGCTCCTAAAAAGGTATAGCAAAGATATTGACTTTGTTTGTGTAGGAAGTGGCATTGAAGTAGCCAAGCAAGTAGCCAAACGGCTCGACCCATCGCTAGAAGTAGCTTATTTCAAAAACTTTGGTACGGCTATGTTCAAATGGCAAGGAGTAGAAATTGAATTTGTAGGCGCAAGAAAAGAATCTTATCAACGTGATTCCCGTAAGCCCATTGTAGAAAATGGTACTTTGGCTGACGACCAAAAAAGGCGTGACTTCACCATCAATGCCTTGGCTATCTCACTCAATAAAGCAGATTACGGGGCATTGATTGATCCTTTCAATGGGCTAGAGGATTTAAAAAGAAAGCTGATTCGTACACCACTCGATCCAAATATTACTTTTTCTGACGACCCACTGCGAATGATGCGTGCCATTCGCTTTGCTTCGCAACTAGGATTCGATATTGTGCCAGATACCTTCGAGGCAATCGTTGACAACGTCGAGCGCATCAAGATCGTATCGCAAGAGCGCATTACCGACGAGCTGAATAAGGTCATTCTTTCCAATCCACCATCATATGGCTTTAAGCTCTTGTTTCAAGCAAAACTATTGGCCATTATTTTCCCAGTGATGTCTGCGCTACACGGGGTGGACGTGATCAACAATAAAAAGCATAAAGATAACTTTTACCATACCTTAAAGGTACTCGATAATCTTAGCGAGCATTCTGGCGACTTATGGCATCGCTGGAGTGCTATCTTGCACGATATTGCCAAGCCTCCTACCAAACGCTTTGATCCCAAGGTAGGCTGGACCTTCCACGGACACGAAGATAAGGGAGCGCGTATGGTTCCTGCCATTTTTAGAAAGTTAAAACTCCCCATGGACCAGCACATGCGCTTTGTGCAAAAGCTAGTGCGCCTACACTTACGCCCTATTGCCCTTGTAAAAGAAACCGTGACAGATACTGCACTAAGGCGTCTATTATTTGAAGCAGGCGATGATCTAGAAGCACTGATGGCATTGTGTAGGGCAGATATTACTTCGAAAGATCATAACCGTGTGGCGCGCTACCTAAAAAACTTCGACAAGGTAGAGCAAAAACTCAAAGAAGTAGAAGAGCGCGATCGTATACGAAATTTTCAACCTGTCATCACAGGCACCATCATTATGGAAACTTTTGGCTTAAAGCCCTGCAAGGAAGTAGGACTTATCAAAACCGCCGTCAGAGAGGCCATTCTCGATGGAAAAATACGTAATGAGTATGAGCAGGCCTTCCACTACATGAAACAAGTTGCTGAAAAATATGGTCTTGAAGTAGAAAGTGAATAACGATACCTTTGATAATACAATGAAAAAAATATATATCCTTCTTTGGCTTATTGGTAGCTTACAAGCTTGTACCAATTCTTCAGAAAAGCGAATGGCTGATGCCAAAAACTTCTTAAAAGCAGAGGAATACGAGCAAGCTTTGGCACTAGTGAATAAAGTCATCGCACAAGATGCGCAAAACGAACAAGCTTTTAATCTAAGAGGAGTCATCTACTTTGAGCAAAGAGATTTTCAAAATGCCTTAGCAGATTACAATAGAGCGCTACAGCTTAATCCAGATAATTACAAACCACACTACAATAGGGCGGAGGTACATCGTTACTTAGGAGAGCAAGAACAAGCTTTGGCAGCTTACGATGAAGCTATTCAACGCGCCCCTGATATCGCTGACCTGTATATTAACCGTGGGGTTGTCTACTATGAAGTAGGGAGAAAAGAGGCAGCACTTCAAGATTTTACAAAAGCCATTGACATAGATCCCAACCAAGCGGGTGTGCTTTTTAATAGAGGAAATATCTATTTTGAAAAGCAACAATACGAGCAGGCTCTCAGCGACTTTGAAAAAGCCGTGCAACTCAATCCAAAATTGGGGAAAGCCCACTATGGCTTGGGGAATTGTGCCTTACAGTTAGGACAAAAAACAAAGGCTTGTGAAGCACTCACAGCCGCCCAGCGCTTAGGTATTGTACAGGCTGAACCACTTTTGCAAGAAAATTGCCAGTAGTAAAGTAAGTAAATAGAACGTATGCGAAATTTATTATACATCTCTTTTCTTTTTTTTGCTCTAAAAGCGCCGGCACAGATCATAGAGGTAAATAGTTACACGCCGTGTCAAGTACTGGTAATTCACGAAGAGGCGGCTAAAGAAAGCGACTACGGTTGGTGGAGTGTATGGTGTGAGAAAAAAGCGGCAAATCAAACCAAAACCACCCCGTGCCTTTTCACACTTCGGCCTAACGAACGGTACTTAATTGTAGCGTTTGATGCGGAGAACGATATATCAGATGGAGTAGTGATGAAAGGCATAATGCTAGAGAAAAAGGAAAGCAGAAGGTATGACTTACGTGTGAACGATTTCGTAGAGTGGCACAACTTGGCCTGCAATTAATTATTTTACTTAAAAAATATACATATGCTTAAAGTAGAACATATCGGTATTGCTGTACAGGACCTTGCAAGTGCGAATCAATTATTTGCGAAACTTTTTAATAAAGCGGCTTACAAGATAGAAGAAGTAGAAAGTGAAGGCGTCAATACCTCATTTTTTCAGCTAGGAGAAACCAAAATTGAATTACTGGAGGCCACCCAAGAAGAAAGCCCCATTGCTAAGTTTATAAAAAAACGAGGAGAAGGCATTCACCATATTGCCTACGAGGTAGAGAATATTGAAGCAGAAATGAGCAGGCTCGAAAAGGAAGGCTTCACACTACTCAATAAAGTACCTAAACAAGGGGCAGATAATAAACTAGTTTGCTTTTTACATCCCAAATCTACCAATGGCGTGTTAGTAGAACTCTGTCAAGAAATAATAAAATAGTGATGCAAACTAGCTGGCAGTACTACATACAGCAATTCAAAGGAAAAAAATGGGTGCTGCTAAGCTGTGTATTGACGTCTATTGTACAATCTACCGCTTTGGTAGGGATTACCTGGCTAGTAAAATACCTGTTTGACCAGACAATTCCTCAAAAAAACCTACAAGAACTAATATACATAGGTTTGCTCATTATTGTATTGTATGCTATTAATGCGCTATTGGCTTTGTACGTTCGGTATCGTATCTTAAAGCTTACGCAGGAAGTTACTTTGACCATACGTAATCAGCTTACCCAGCGTTTATTACAAACTGACAAGCAGCAATATGAATACTGGGCTTCGGTGGGCTTACATACACGCATTGTACAAGATACTGAACGCGTAGACACTATGGGTAATGCTTTAGTAGCACAGCTACTGCCTGCCTTGGTCATTAGTATAGCGATTTGTGTAGGGTTATTGTACCTCAATACGCTTTTCTTCTTCACTACTATTTTACTTATCCCTTTTATTGTAGGACTTAGTAAATGGCTTGGTGGTTTGGTAAATAAAGCAATTCAGGTGTTCCATCAATATTTCGACCGATTCAGCAAGGGGATTAATCATCTGATAGTACATTGGCCACTTATACAAATGCGCGCTTTTGGTGAGGAAGCTGCTAAAGTGCAGCAAAATATCAATCGCGCCTACGGAGAAGCGCGCACCAAAGGCGCTTGGTGGCAAACCGCTTTTACTGTTATGCAAGATAGCCTGCTGGCGGTGGGTGGTGTGGTGTTAATCATACTAGGTGGCTACTATGTTATTGAAGAAGTAATGACTTGGGGAGAGTTATTTAGCTTTTATGTAGCGTTAGCACTGCTAAAAACACACGTGTATCGTATGGCTACAAATATTCCTCAAGTATTAGAAGGAGGTGTATCACTTAGAAAGATTCATCAAGTACTACAAATGCCACCATCTGTTTATCAAGGCAGTAAAGAGATAGACTTTGAGGGGAACATTGCTTTTAAAAAGGTAAGCTTTCAGTTAGGCGATCGTACACTGTTGAAAGACGTATCGTTTGACATACAAAAAGGGCAAAAGATTGGGTTGAGAGGTAAAAATGGTGTAGGGAAGACAACGCTTATTCAACTTCTATTGGGTTTTTATCCACCCAAACAGGGCGAAATTTATGCAGCCAGCCATCCTTACAAGCAAATTAATCTGGTAAAGGTATTACAAAAAATAGGAGTAGTAATGCAGCAACCTCTTCTATTTCAGGGAACAATAAAAGAAAATCTATGCTATGGCTTACCTATGTGTACCGAAACTCAAATACAAGAAGCTTGTGAAATAGCCTTGGCTACTGACTTTATTCGAAAACTTCCTAAAGGCTTCGAAACGCCTTTGCAAGGAAACCATCTACTGTCAGGTGGACAAATACAACAGCTCGTCATCGCGAGAGCATTACTTAAAAAACCACACTTACTTATTTTAGATGAACCCTTTAATCATTTAGATCAGCAAGTAGCCAAACATATCTTACATAATTTACTACAACTGCCTTACCAGCCTAGCATATTGTTAGTAAGTCACCAAAAATGGGCGCTAGAAGCAATGGAAATAGTCTGGGAACTAACAGAAGGTGGCTTACAACATCATAAAAATCTAGGCCACTCGTTGTTTCTGTAGTATTTGTTGTAAAACTTGCGAAGTGATCGGTTTGGTAATATAATCTACCACTACAGGATATGACTTTGCTTTCTCAATATCTAGTTTACTGATGGAAGAAGACACTACAAACAGATCCATCTTTTTGGCAATTTGATGGTAAAGCACCTCAAAGTCATCTAAAAATTCCCAACCACTCATCATTGGCATAGCAATATCTAAAAAAATAAGGTCTGGAAGGAGGGTAGATTGGTTGGCGTGATCTTCAAAAAAAATGATCGCCTCTTCCGCATCCACAAAGGTCTTTACCTCTTTGGCAAAATCAAAATTAGTGAGAAGTTTCTGTAGACTGTATAAGAAGATGGAATCATCATCGATTATAAACACTTTATCTACTTTTTTCATAATTACAGATAGGTAAGAGTAAATGATTATTCCACATTTTGACAAAGCATATTGTTTATACAAAGTAAGTTTTAAGTAAAAAAAGAAGATTTCTTTACTTTCGTACTTATGAAACGTAACGCTAAGTATTGTAAAAATGCTTCAAGGTGCCAAAACTACTAAGAAGCAATGCAAGAAATGAGGTGCTATTTCAGTGAAAATGAAAGAATTTATTCTATTGGAGTAACGAGCCAACTATTTTGCATTGTCTACGTATTGTAACTTGTAACACAATCTATTGTTTTAATAGCTATTTTTTTATCCGTAAAGGCTACACTTTAAACACTCACGTAAAACACAAAACTTATGCGTAACAATGCATGGTATTTGATGCTATTCTTAGCAGCCACAATGTGCCAACCAAAAAAAGTAAATCCTGTCGAGACAGCAGTTCCTTCACAGGTGGAAGAAGAAGAAACCACTAGTAATACAAGAGTTGCTAATACTGTTGTCGTGAAAAATACGAGCGCTTTGATGAAGGCCGTCAATGAGGGAAAAGAGGGGGATATTGTCCACATTAAAGCAGGAACGTATTATTTGAAGAAATCGCTAAAACCCAAAAATGGAATGATCCTCAAAGGAGATGGTATAGGAAAGACCATACTCAAAGGACATAGCGATTGGAAACCGAGTACTAATAACCTACCTGAACACGTAGATTCAGACAAAGTAAATGCAAGCGCTTATCTTATTAATTTGGGTTACGGAACACCCGGAGTCAATATTTCTCAGATGACACTGCAAGGGCCTCAGCTTCACGGTGGTATTTATGGAAATAACTGTGATCAACTAAAAGTATTTCAAGTGAAAATTCAAGATTTTCTGTGGTGTGGTATTCGTACCTACCGTATGGATGGTGCGGCGATTTACAGTAATACTTTTGTAGATGCAGGCGGAAAGTTCGGAAACAGTACAGGAGGGGGTATTTATGTGACTTGGGTCAAAGCGTCAAATTTTTACAACAATCATTTCTCGCGATCTAGCAATAGCAAGCGTCCCTTCTACGGTATCAAAGGAAGACAAGGAAAAAACTGTCGTATCTATCAAAACACCATCAGGGTTAACTTTTCGATTGAGTTTCCTCATGAACACGATGAAAATATGGAAATCGATCATAACTACATTACAGGAACGGTCTCCATTCCACGCCACGAAGGAGGAAAAGTACCACCAAGTGGTTCAACGTTTCATATCCACCACAATTACTTCACTTCTTCTTATGCCATTGAGGGATCAAGAAATGGTTTAGAAATAAACAACAATCTCTTCGACTTCTCTACCGATAAAGATCACGGAAACCTTGTGAGTTCTTGGACACCCAAGTCGCCAGGTCCTGTCAAGTTCCACGATAACTACATCAAGAATCCAGGTAGAGGTATTTTCTGGACCACTCACGTCTACAATGGGGTAAGCTTTTACAACAACCACGTCATTACCAATACTACAATTACACCACGAACAGAAGGACTATTTGGACTTCCTAAAGAGACAAACTTTAGTACTATCAAGATTTTCAATAATATTATCGAGTGTAAAGGAACTGCCCGTCCATTGATGCGCAATACCGAAAGCTATAAAGCGGTCATTCACAATAATAAACTGACTAATGTGAAAGACAAAGGGAAGTTTAAGAATGCTAGCACAGGAAATACAAAAGGACCAAGAGGAGATGGGAAATTTTCTTGTGGCGTAAACGGTGCGTATAAAGTCAATCGCTGGAGCATCCAAAAGTAAGTGATACGTATAGAAAACACTTTTTGAAATAAAATCTAAAGCTAAGTAATGGCAGGTTGACGGAAGGGCCTATAAAATTGGTCTGATGGAAGCCTGCCATTACATTTTTATTTCGCTGCTCCTCATACAATAAAATTTAAATTACTTGTATTTAGACCACATTTACTTAAATTTGGCACTTCAAAAAGCTAAGTATAAATCATTTAAAATTTAAATAATGGCATATTTATTCACATCTGAGTCTGTATCTGAGGGGCATCCTGATAAAATAGCAGACCAAATTTCTGATGCAGTATTAGATGCTATGCTCGCACAAGATAGCAGTTCTCGTGTGGCTTGTGAAACGCTCGTTACCACAGGTTTAGTAGTGGTAGCTGGCGAAGTAACCACCAAAGCCTATGTTGAAGTACAAGATATTGTTAGAAGAACTATCGAGAAAATAGGGTACACCAAAGCAGAATACCAATTTGAAGCGCAATCCTGTGGGGTAGTTACGGCCCTTCATAGTCAATCGCCAGATATTGCCATGGGTGTTGACGAAACACAAGAGAAAGAGCAAGGTGCTGGTGATCAAGGAATGATGTTTGGCTACGCTACTAAAGAAACAGAGGAGTATATGCCTATGCCCTTAGCTTTTTCGCATCGCCTTGTGCAAGAGCTAGCACGTATACGTAAGGCAGGAGAAGTAATGACTTATTTACGTCCTGATGCAAAAGCACAAGTAACGGTAGAATACGACGATAATAACCAGCCCGTTCGTGTACATACCATCGTAATCTCCACACAACACGACGAATTTGGAAGCGACGAAGCTATGTTACAGCAAATATCCGATGATGTTAAACAACACGTCATTGCCAAGGTAATTCCAGCCGATTTGCTGGACGAGTCAACCGTTTACCACATCAATCCTACTGGCAAGTTCGTCATTGGAGGACCGCACGGAGACGCAGGACTTACCGGGCGTAAAATCATCGTAGATACTTATGGAGGAAAAGGCGCACACGGTGGAGGTGCTTTCTCTGGTAAAGATGCTTCTAAAGTAGACAGAAGTGCCGCCTATGCTGCGCGCCATATCGCTAAAAATTTAATTGCAGCAGGTTTAGCAGAGGAAGTATTGGTACAAGTAGCTTATGCCATTGGTGTGGCTCAACCTGTCTCTCTCAATATCAACACCTACGGGACAGCCAAGGTAGCGATGAGCGATGGTGAAATTGCCAAGGTAGTAAGCGAATTATTCGATATGAGCCCTAAAGCTATTGTAAACCGCTTGGGACTTACTAACCCTATTTACACGCCTACTGCTGCCTACGGCCATATGGGGCGCTCTGCTTACAAGGCAGAAGTAGAGGTAGTAGAAGTAGAAACTAAATCGACTGATACAGGAACGGTAGAAGAGCGAAAGGTAGTAAAGAAAGAATTTGAGTTTTTTACTTGGGAAAAGCTCGATTACGTAGATAAAGTGAAAAAAGCTTTCCAGTTATAAGATTACAACACATTTTCTGAAAGAAAACAAATGAGTATAACGCTTATATGAGGTTATACTCATTTTTCTTGTACAGAAAGTTACATGACTTGGCTAAGGCAAGGAAATCCTTATTTAATGTGTGTAGTTTTTAGTAAATTGCTTCTGTTTTACTACTCTTACAGTTGATATACGTGTAAATTGAATACTTTTTTTCCAACAGCTATCAGCAAAGCGCTATTTATAATGCACATATTAATATTTATTAATGTGTGCTATTGCTATGGCCAAACCCCTGCTGATAGTATTATGAAAATGCTTAAGAAACAGCCAGTTACGCTGAAGTTTCTTGAAGATCTACACACGGTTGCCTACGTACACGATTCTACAGAGGTATATAATATTTACCAAGCCTTATTACAAAAAAAACCTTCACCACCCGTTCTGTTCCAAATATACTATGATCTCGGTAAAATCTATCGCGAGAAGGGTGTACTTGTAGTAGCATTAGAGTATTTTCTAGAGGCAAGAAATACAGCTAGCAAAAAAAACCTACGTCAACAAAAAGCCGCAGCCCTTACAGAGCTAGGGTGGCTGTACAATGATCTGCAGAAGAGTTCACAAGTACTAGACTACTGGCTACAGGCGGCTGAAATTTATAAAGAACTAGGGAATTGGAGTGATTTCTATGAAATGGAACATCTCATAGCTAACCTTTACTACAGAACAGGATTTTATGATGACGCCGCGAGGCATTTCTTACGCCTTACTGAAGTAAGCCAAGACTCCCTAAAGCCGCGAACACGTATTAATATATGGAATGGTTTAGGGCTTGTGAGAAGTAGTAACGAAGACTACATCAATGCGATGGGCTACTTCGATACGGCTATGAAGATTGCCGAAAAGCAGCGAGATAGTACTTGGATTGGTATTCTTTCTGGTAACTTAGGGAAAGTCTATTTAGGAAGAGGAGATACCGCCATTGCTACCCACTATTTCAATAAGGATTTGGAATTAAGCTTGAAGTACCAAGTGTGGGGAAGCGCCATCAACGCGCAAACAACCTTAGCAGAAATAGCCCTCATACAGCAAAAATACGAGCTAGCTGAAAAATACCTAGAAGAAGGGCTGGCACTGAGAGTACAGCAAAGTGAATCCCATGCACATCCTATTTATAGAGTACTTTCAGACTACTACTACGCCATGGAAGAGTACCAGCTATCGCGGGACTATTTTAAAGCTTATCAACAAGCCACTGACTCACTAAAAGTATTGAGGAAAGAAAACGCCATCAACAAGATGCGCAATACGGTAGAGTTTGATAAAAAAATATTGGAGATCAATACCTTGAAGCGCGAAAATGAGATGGTAAAGTCGAATAGCAGGCTTCAGAATTGGATCATTTGGAATAACATCGCTCTCATCGCTGTTATTGCGGTGATTGGTTACCTACTACATAAGAGCAACCAACAAAAACAAAAGAATAACGAACAACTCCAAGAGCAAAAAGCAGAGATACAAGCCCTCAATGAAAATCTAGAACAAATTGTAAGTGAGCGTACACAGCAACTCCAAGAGCTCGTGAAAGACTTATCCAAGCAAAATCAAGATTTAGAACAGTTCTCTTTCATTCTTTCACACAATATACGCGCCTCGGTAGCGCATATCTTAGGGCTTAGTAGCATCTTTAATAGGAATGATATGGCAGACCCTTACAATAGGGAAATATTGGGACACTTAGATAAATCTTCTCAAAACTTGGATGCGGTTATCAAAGACTTGACTAAAATTTTGACAGTGAGAAGCAAGGCGCACCAAGAAGTAGAGTTGTGTATTCTAGACGAAATCTACGAAGAAGTAGTAGAAAAACTAAAGCCTGATATAGACAGACTTAGAGCACAGATCACATTGTCAATAGAGGGTTCCAAATACCTCCGTCTCGTAAAGGCTTATGTACGAAATATTTTCAATGAGCTTATTACCAATGCATTAAAATTCCATCATCCACGGCGTGCTTTACAAATAAAAGTAAGCGCTATCAACGATGGCGATACGCTACAGCTCATCGTAGAAGACAACGGCCTGGGCTTTGACGAGCAGTATGTTAGCGAACACAAAGTGTTTGGTTTGTACCAGCGCATGCATACCCATGTAGTAGGCAAAGGGCTGGGACTTTTTATCCTAAAAACACAAATAGAAGCACTGAAAGGCTCTATTCATTTCGAAAGTATCGTCCTTGGTGGTGCAAAGTTTATTGTAACTCTTCCATTAGAACCCGCTCTCCAGAAATAAGATCACAGCGTTTGTAAAATATTTATGTTTCTCTCTGTAAGTCCTTCTACTGCTTTGAGTACAGTAAGCATGGTGTTTTTTTCTGCTTCAGAAATACGCTTTTTATTTTCGTCAGGGCTCAAAAACATCGCTATCAGCTTCTGAGGCATCTTAAACCAAGAAACGGGCTCTACATAAATGAGGTTATTTTTCCAGCTATCATAACTTACACGAGAAGCACCTAACATAAGGTCAAGCAGATGGTCACTTACACCATTTAATTGATTGAAGGCCTGTAGCGCCTCTAAAAAAAGCGTATTAAGGGTATCTAGGTTGGCTAATATGTATTCTATTTCTTCTTTTACTAGTGCTTCGTCTAAGTGTTGATCCAAAGCTTTTTGTTTTTGTAGCTGCTCTGTATAAAAAGCCTTCTCAAAGCGGTCTACGTCTCCGTCTGCCTTGATTACTTTTAGTACTGGAAACAGCATAAGTAACAACTCAAAGGTGTTTTTGTTAATAGGTTGAGGACGCTGTTGATTGTACTGTTCTAAGTAGGTTTCCATCAATATTTTTAGGTTTATTTGCAAAGTAATTTAAAAAAATCAGTCTATGAAAAAAATACCCCTGATATTAGTTTTATCACTGTTTGTACAAAGTTTGGTGGCACAAAACGATAGCCTAGCAGTGCGCATCTACAATCGTTCTGGAAAAGAAGTGTTTATGGCCTTTGCTTATTATGCTAAAGATAGTATCACACAGGGCTACACCATTGGTTGGTACGAAATACCTCATCGAGAGGTGCTAGACTTAAAATTGCAGATGATTAAAGACAAAGGGTTATTTTATCATGCCCATAATATTTTGGATAGAAACGATAATTGGGGTGGAGAAAGATTCTTTATGGTACATCCCTTCGATACGTTTTGGCTAGGTAATGCAGATAACGCTTTATTTGCCTATGCTTACGATGAGGGACTGAGTAAAAAAGAGGAACAGGCAATAAAAGCATATCCTTTTAGAGAAATAGAATTCAGTGAAGAAGAAAATAAGTTTATGTTACTACTTAAGTAAAAAAGGAGGCATTTGCCTCCTTTCCTAAAGTACCTTATTTTTTAATTATCATCTTCTATTGATTCTTCTGCAGGGGCGACTTTCTCTTCAATAATAACATCTTCTACCTCAAAAGCATTATAGCTTGGTCGTATAAATAGTTCCAACGTTTTTAGAAGTGCATCGAGACTATGGAGCTTATTACTCTTTAGTTTGAGCTTCGCCTGATAAGTAATAAGGCGGTCGCCGACATTAGCCCCGTAGTATTCAAAATAGTCGTATGATTTTTTCAGGTTGGTGAGCTGTTCTTTATCCTTTTCAGAAAGGCCCTCTTCTTTAAGGAACTCCTCAAAAATCCGATCTAGATCGACGTATACCGTCTGTGCATACTGCTGGGTAAGCTTTTGTAGGTTCTCATCTACACGTTTTTTCTTCTTCACACCTCGTTTCAGTTTGCTTTTTACAAGTGCTTCATCATTTGTAATAAACAAAATATCATCCTTTAAAGCCAAAAAGGTAGGAAACTCCTTCATTTTATCCATGAGGTAATACTCGCCTTGATTAACGAGATAATCTGTAGCTTCTAAAAAGCGTACTAACTTATTGATGTTATCTTGATTACCAATACCCAACATCATAACAAAAATGGGCATATTCTTTTCTTTCTTTTTTTCAACTCTTCCTAGGTATACATCCCCGTCGTACTCATAGTCATAATATACAGTTTCAATAGGACGCACGTCTGTAACGGCCACTAGTACATCGCCTTTCACCGTACTGAGTATTGCTTCTTGGTCAATGGCAATGTCTAACAGTTCCAGACCAGCAATGATAGTTTCGCCATAGTCAGTTTCTTTCAGAATAGGCTCATAGAGTTCTATAGTGCTTTTAAGCAGTTTATTAGGGTCTACCGCAAAACTAAAAAGACTCAAAAGGTTTTTACCCTCCACATATTCAAAAAAACGCGGGTCTACACGTTCGTCATATAAGCTCGAGATGCTTTCAAAAAGCTTTTCGCTCGTGTATTGTCTTTGCTCTAAAAGAGCTTCATCTTGCTCGAAATTGAGTAGAAACTGATAGTAGTTATCCTCTAAGAAGGTTTTGAGCCTTTCTATAAAGCGCTTTTCACTAATTCCTAAATCATTAAGGTTGCGCATGGCGTCATCGAAAGCTTGATTAAACTGAGAGAAGTCGACCCAAACACCAACATCAAAGCGCTCTTTTGAGAAGATTTGATAATTAGCATTACCGATTACCTGCGTGGCTTTTCGTGTCATCATGAGGGCAATTTGTTGCTCCAATACAACTGCCTTCTTTAGTTTATAGTCTTCTTCTGCTTTCTCTAGCTTTTCGTAATAGTCAGGATCGTCATAGTTAATATCATTGAGCGGAGCATTTCCTTCAATTTGCATAAGGATGGCGATATCGTCTGACCAAGCAAAGCAACTTTCACCGTCAGAAAAAAACGCGTAGCCTTCATTTTCGACTTTCTGAAAGTTCTTCTCACTTTCCTCTAACGTTTGCTCAATAAAGTCACTGAGCTTTTGGTTATCTTGTACATGGAAGAGATAACCTATCGTAGAAAGGGTATCTAAGTTTTGGAAAAAGATGTGATTTTTAGGAAGGAGGTTAATCCCTACTGTTTCTGGTTGCTCGTAGGCTTTCGTAATAAGTGTGTATTGTACAGGGTGGCTGTAACGAAGCTGCTCGTTGAAGCTATTAATAAATGCAGCTTCTATAAACTTTACCTGTTCTGTTTTTTTTGTATAACTTTCAGCGTCAAAAGTTACTACCGCAAACACATCGCTAGGAATATATTCCTCTAGGCTTTGTGCTTGTACGTAAAAAGTAAGGCAAAAAAGTAAGGATGTTAAGTAATACCTTGTTTTCATAGCATTATATATTTCAGTTATTATTTATTGTCTACGTAAAGAACTCAATAAAATACCTGCTCCGCCGGCGGTAAGGACAAGCATCATGATAAGTTCCCAAAGGGGCATTCTTCTAAAGGAAAGCTGGGTATTGGAAATGACCCCTACTATCAGCAACAGTAGCGATCCTGCTAGTAATAACCAGCCTATGAAGTTTTTAGCATTATAAAATACAATACCTGTACCTATTAGAAAAGGAATTAATAAAGAACCAGTTGTAATTCTAAAACCGCCAAGCGAATAAAATCCATAGTTCATATTTACTTGAATGGCATTCAGAAGTAAGTAGCTACCTACTAAAAACATAACAAAACCTACAAGAAATCTTCCTATACCTCCGCTACTACCTCCAGCGCCATTAAAAGCCATAATAGTGTATTTAAGTTGGGTGAAAAGTATTTTACTTGTCAAGTACTTTTTTACTGTCGGTTAGTACTTCTTCTATTTGCGTCTTTAGTTGCTCAATTGTGAAGTCGTCTATCTCAAAATCGGCTCCATAGTAAGTATTTTCTGCTAAGATAAGATGATTTTTCAAATCACTTAAATTTTTACTTCCAGTTCTTATCATATTAAAATACATGGGGATGAAGAGTAAAAATTTTTTATCGATGCTAATGCCTCTTACAAATAGTAGCCATAGCAACTGATGTAGTATTTTCTGATGTTGTGTATCTTCTATCTCAGTAAGTGTCACTTTGGCCGACTTAAGGGTTTGTTCAAGAATTGTAATAACCTGCTCATCGCTCAATGCCAGCTTTTTTAACCTTTCAAAAACTAAGTGATAATTCTTGGAACTTGTTCCCATATTCTAAATCTTTATCTTCTGACTAAAGGTCTATGATAAAACTTAAATAATTTAATTTTATTTAAAAATGCAAGAGAAGCGTTCAATTCCTACCATATCTCTGTTAGATTATCAGTATACACTACCCGAAGAACGTATTGCTCAAGTGCCTTTACCCGTACGAGATCAGGCAAAGTTGCTTTACTACAAGAAAGGGGAAGTATACCATCATCAGTTTTTCTCTTTACCTACTTTATTACCAGCCGACACCTTGTTGGTTTTTAATAATACAAAAGTCATTCCTGCTAGGGTTCATTTTCAAAAAGATACTGGTGCTTTCATAGAGATACTCCTATTACAGCCCACCGCACCCAGTACCTTGATACCACAGGCGATGCAAGCCACTACCACCTGCACTTGGCAGTGTATAGTGGGCAATAAAAAAAGATGGAAAGCACCGCTCACACAAACTATTGAGATGGAGGGAGCAGCCTTTACACTTACTGCCCAACTGATAGACAGCGATAAAAACTTGGTAAAGTTTTCTTGGAATAATACTGGTACTAGTTTCGCTGACATTCTTCATCAACTAGGAGAAATGCCATTGCCTCCCTATATTAAAAGAGCGGTAGATACACAAGACCAAGAGCGTTACCAAACGGTATATTCTACCGCCAAAGGAGCCGTTGCAGCGCCTACAGCAGGGCTTCACTTTACCGAAAAAGTACTGCAAGATTTAGAAGCCCGACAAGTATCACTTGAGTTCCTAACGCTACACGTAGGTGCAGGGACTTTTCAGCCGGTAAAAGAGGTGGAAAATGTAGCAAAACATGCCATGCATAGCGAGCAAATGGTCATCACTCAAGCCAACATCAAACATCTACTTGGGTATGCAGACAAAAATCTATTTGCGGTGGGTACTACTTCTGTAAGAAGCTTAGAAAGCCTCTACTGGCTAGGCGTAAAACTACTGCGAGGTGAAGCTTATGCTTCTCCTTTTTACATAGAAAAACTTTACCCTTATCAAATTCCTGTCTCAGAGCAGCCTAGTAGAGAAGAGGCACTTCAAGCAGTAGAACAATACATGGCGCAGCAACAAGTAACCACCTTAGTGGGTGCTACAGAAATATTTATTTTCCCAGGTTATACGTTTAAAATGTGTGAAGGGCTCATTACTAACTTTCATTTACCTGCTACTACGCTGGTATTGTTGGTGGCTGCTTTTGTAGGCGAAAACTGGCGTAAAATTTATGAGCAAGCACTGGCGAACGATTATCGTTTTTTGAGCTACGGCGATTCTTCCTTACTAATACCTTAGTTTTTCTTCTTTTTGTACCAAAGATTCACTTATGTGTATATTGTAAGTTTTTAATACATATAGTTATAAAACTCCGTTTCTTTGCTCTTAGAACAAATAGAAAGATCATACTTAAAATAATTAAATGTAGAGAAGACTTCAAGGAAGGGAGAAATATAGAGATGCATTGAACTGGCACGCTGGTTTGGTCTGTGTAATTTCTGAATGACCTCTTGTAAAATTATCTCTTACTATGATTTCTTATTTCAAAACCATATGCAGTGCAAGATGTTTATCTAAAAAGTGGACTGCTATAGAGAGATTATTGATTCTAAAAGATAATTATTAAATTTATTGTCTTTTTGTATGAATCACTTGCCTTGAAAGAGCGAAAAGAGCGGTAATGAAACAGATAGAGATACTAGCTACTAAAGACGGATCTAATACAGTTATACACCCCATACTACAGGAAACTTACCATTCTGTAAACGGTGCTATTAATGAGTCCGTTCACGTATTTATTAATGCGGGCTTGGCTCATTGTCTTGCCTATAAGCCACATCTTAATGTGCTAGAAATAGGCTTTGGTACTGGTTTGAATGCCCTTATGACCCTCCGACACATCTACAATAGATGCCACAGTGTTAACTATGTGGGGTTAGAGCCTTTCCCATTGGAATATAACTTAGTAGCAAAACTAGATTATCTTTCAGAGCTTCATGCCCTTCATCTACAAACACACTTTGAGAAGATGCACTTAAGTGAGTTCAATAAAACACTAAGCCTTGAAAACAACTTCTTCTTCACTAAAAAGGAGAAAACCCTCCAACTAGCGCAGTTGGAAAAGCAATTTGATCTAGTGTACTACGATGCCTTCGCCCCCAGTGCACAACCAGAACTTTGGGAAACGGAAGTACTTACAAAAGTAAAAGAAGCGATGGTAGTAGGTGGTGTACTTGTTACCTACTGTGCCAAAGGTAAGTTTAAACGTCTTCTAAAAGCGCTCGATTTTGAAGTAGAAGCTTTGTCTGGCCCTCCAGGAAAAAGAGAGATGACAAGAGCTATACGAAAGTAACTTTTGTAAGTGAATTACACAAAAAGCTCATAAAATTCATCATTTATTGGTATTTCAAATTTACCACTTCGATAAGTTGGTAGAAGGCTTTCTATGAAAGTAGTAATTTAGCAGCTATAACAATGAAAGACATTGAATTACTAGCACCCTTCAACTCAACACCTTGTACTAGTGTCATATTTACTTTTTGTCACCTATTTAAAGTAGCCATTATTTGTATTTGAGAGATATGACAACAACGATTCAGGAGAGGTATGCAAAAAATAAGTGCTAATTACATAGAAAGTGAATTGAGGTCAATAAAACAATGAATACTGCAATAGAAATTAACTTTCAACAAAGTGCCACAAAAGAGACAATATTTTTATTGGGTATACAACGACAGCCCAAAATTTTGAATAAATAATAATGGTTATAAATAAAATAGTGAATAGCTTGCTAGTAGCCTTAGTGCTCGTAGGGCCAATGGTAGCGAAATCACAGGCACAGCCCTCAGTAAGCCTCAGCGACTCAAAAGAAAAAGTCATGATAGGAAATCGCTTTTCCTACTTAGAGGATGCTTCTAACCAGTATACACTCAATGATATTCTAGAGGAAACGACACAACAAAAGTTCAAGCCATTCCCCAAAACTACACCCTCTCTTGGGTATATCAATCACCCTATCTGGATAAAGCTCACCATTGACAACCAACATGCTTCTTTAGAAGATTGGTACCTTGATGTAGATTATATACTGCTAGATACACTTGAAGTATACTACCAAAAGGACGGAAGCTGGCAAAAGCATTTAATGGGAGATCATATTCCTATAGAAGACTGGCCCACTCCACACCGATCGTTTGTGGCCCCTATTAAAGCGCCAAGCCAGTACCCATATTTATATTCGAGTAAACTCTACAGGTTCTACTTTAGTACCAATCACGATTTTTAGTGAAACACAATTCATTCAAGCCATTGGTACACGAGAGTTACTTTTTGGTATGATGTACGGTACATTAATCGTAATGTTACTTTACAACCTATTTTTATACCTAGCATTAGGAAATAAAAGCTATCTCTATTACTGTATTTACTTTATAGGCTTTCTGGCGGCACAGTCCGCTATTGATGGGCACATCTATTACTACTTATATGGTGAATACACTTGGTTAACGCATTTGATGACTACCCTGGGGCAGGTGATTGGCACAATCGCTGCCCTACTATTTGCGATGTACTTCCTAGAGACTGAAAAGTACACACCAAAACTTCATCGAGTACTGAAAGGCTTTATCATCATTGTGGCGCTATCAACCATCAGCATCCTACTTTTAGACTACACGAGAGGAGCCATCATTGGTATCGTAAACGTACTTGTGAGTACTCCACTATTGCTCTTAACTGGTATACTAGCGTGGCGTGCAGGTAATAAAGCGGCTAAGTTATATGTGATCGCTTGGACGGTAGTCTTAGCTGGATTAGCTACCCTAGTACTTGTCATTGTTGGACAATTGCCCTATAACGACCTCACCCGTAGAGCCAGCCAAGTAGGTGTAGTCATAGAAGTAATTTTGCTCTCTTTAGCATTAGCAGATCGTATTAATATCTTACGTAAACAACGCGAGCAGGCGCAAGCGGCAGCCCTTGCTAGCGCCCAAGAAAACGAGCGTATCATTAAAGAGCAAAACACATTGCTTGAAGAAAAAGTAGACGAGCGTACTTACGAACTCAAACAAAAGCAGTAAGAAATACTGGTACAAAACGAAGAGCTTCACCAACAACAAGAAGAAATTACCGCTCAGCGTGACTTTATTGAACAAAAAAACCAAGAGCTTAACCAGCTCAACGAGCATATGAGTATGAGTATTCAATACGCCAGTAAGATACAGAATGCCTCTCTTCCTTCTAGTGAGCAATTACAGAAGAGCTTCTCAGACTTATTTGTCATCAACCTTCCTCGTGATATGGTATCAGGCGACTTCTATTGGCACACTCGCCGCTTGCAGTATGAGTATTTAGCGGTGGTAGACTGTACAGGTCACGGTGTACCGGGTGCCTTTATGAGTATGATCGGCAGTACCCTACTCAATGAAATCATTAATATTTCAAAAATAGAAGAACCCTCAGCAATCTTAGAAACGCTACATCAGCGGGTAAAGAATGTACTCAAGCAATCAGATACAGGAAATACGGATGGGATGGATGTTTGCCTTTGTAGAATCAAAAAGCAAGACTTTGGTTATGAGCTAGTCTTTGCAGGGGCAAAGCGTTCCTTGTACGTATTAGACCACAAAGGTAATTGGAAAGAGTTGAAAGGAGATCGTAAGGGAATCGGAGGGATTCAACTCAATGGAAGCGCTTCCTTTAGTGATCAACAGATAGAACTCTACAAATCAGATCGTTTGTATATGTTTACTGATGGAATTACAGATATTCCGAATCCAGAGCGGAAAAAGTTTGGTTTGGAGTCTTTAAAGACGATACTGATAGAATCTGGCAAAGCAGATATGCGTTCACAACAGCATTTGGTTTTATCGGAGATAGCGAAGTTTCAGCGAGATGCCGTACAACGAGATGATGTCTTGATTGTAGGTATCGAAATATGATCAATAGTAAGTAGTTTTCTATATCACTTAAGTGTAATCCTAGTACCTAAAAATTCCCTAAGCGTATTTATGAGAGCGAAGTAAAAAGAATCTCTAGTAAATGCTTATCTTGGAACAATACAAATATTACATGAAATTTTATTATTTTTAATATGCGATACCTCCTAATAATCCCTTTTATACTCATTTCGGCTTCTTCTATTTTTGCCCAGAAGGTGTTACAGCTCAACGATAGCAAAGAAAGTGTGTCTATTGGCAAGTCTATTGCCTATTTTGAAGACAAAGAAAAGGTATTGGGTATTGAAGATATTGAGACTCCTAAGATTCAAAAAGAGTTCGTCCCCTTCAATAAAGACGTACCTTCCTTTGGGTTCATAAATTCAAACTTTTGGATCAAAGTACAGATCGAAAACCAACATAGCAGTTACGAAGACTGGTACCTCGATGTAGATTTTGCCGCTTTAGACAGTGTAGAAGTATATTACTTAGAAAAGAAAGTCTGGAAAAAACATCTACTAGGGGACAAAGTACCTTTTAAGGCAAGAAAGATACCTTTTCGCTCCTTAATAGCCCCAGTTCACTTACCAGTAGGTAAAGTGACTACCTTATACATAAAAGTGCACACAGACGGCTCCGTGCTGATGCCCGCCTACATCCATAGTGCCCCGCAGCTAGTCAAGTCGATAGGTGTAAGTGAGTTACTTTTTGGTATGATGTACGGCTCTTTGTTGATTATGATCTTCTATAATCTCTTCCTTTACTTTTCCTTGAAAAACAATAGTTATCTCTATTACTGTTTGTATTTCTTGGGAATTTTGGCCGCTCAGCCGGATGGTCATATTTACACCTTTATCTTTAAAGAGCCCTCTTGGCTAAGCCAAATGATAGTTCCTTATGGTATGGTGCTTTCTATGATTGCGGCACTACTGTTTGCCATGCACTTTCTACAAACAAAGCAATACACCCCCATTCTTCATAAAGTATTGATGGGCTTTTTGATCTTATCGGGTGTTATTTTCTTATTGATAGGCTTTATTAGTTATAATGCCACTGCTGGCCTTGCTACCCTTTTACTCATTGTTGATTCATTTGTTTTATGGATAAGTGGTCTAATTGCTTGGTATGCAGGCAATAAGGCGGCTAAGTTGTATGTGGCCGCTTGGACAGCCGTCCTGACAGGTCTCATCTTGGTTTCCTTATTGGTAGCAGGAGCAATACCTTTCAGTAGTTTGGCCCGTCGCGCTAATTATATAGGGATTGTCATACAAATGGTATTTCTCTCTTTGGCCCTAGCAGATCGCATCAATATTTTGCGTAAAGAGCGTGAGCAAGCGCAAGCCGCTGCCCTTGCTAGCGCCCAAGAAAACGAGCGTATCATTAAAGAGCAAAATACACTACTGGAAGAAAAAGTAAACGAGCGCACCCATGAGCTACAGCAGAAGCAAGAAGAAATTCTGGTACAAAACGAAGAGCTTCACCAACAACAAGAAGAGATTACCGCTCAGCGTGACTTTATTGAACAAAAAAATCTAGAGCTTAACCAGCTCAACGACCACATGAGTATGAGTATTCAGTATGCTAGCAAAATACAGAATGCCTCTCTTCCTTCTAGCGAGCAATTGCAGAAGAGCTTCTCAGACTTATTTGTCATCAATCTTCCTCGTGATGTAGTATCAGGCGACTTCTACTGGCATACTCGCCGCTTGCAGTATGAATATCTGGCGGTGGTAGATTGTACAGGTCACGGCGTGCCAGGTGCCTTTATGAGTATGATCGGGAGCACCCTGCTCAATGAAATTATTAACATTTCAAAAATAGAAGAACCCTCAGCAATTTTGGAAGCCCTACATCAGCGAGTGAGAAGTGTACTGAAGCAGTCGGATACAGGTAATACGGATGGGATGGATGTCTGTTTATGTAGAATCAAGAAGCAAGACTTTGGTTATGAGTTAGTCTTTGCAGGGGCAAAGCGTTCCTTGTACGTATTAGACCACAAAGGTAATTGGAAAGAGTTGAAAGGAGATCGTAAGGGAATCGGAGGGATTCAACTCAATGGAAGCGCTTCCTTTAGTGATCAACAGATAGAACTCTACAAATCAGATCGTTTGTATATGTTTACTGATGGAATTACAGATATTCCGAATCCAGAGCGGAAAAAGTTTGGTTTGGAGTCTTTAAAGACGA
>ERZ1740058.562-NODE-562-length-26490-cov-7.066049_pt1 | contig 26490 bp, 14 predicted proteins | sample MGYA00581745_ERZ1740058 | MGnify/ENA primary metagenome ERZ1740058 (study PRJEB43018, sample SAMN04849742) | marine metagenome | isolation source: floating plastic debris | place: Pacific Ocean | collected 2008-08-30 | study: EMG produced TPA metagenomics assembly... | reverse complement strand
TATAGGCACGCATAATTTGGTCATCATAGAAACTTGCGTCTAAAGGGTGAACGGGATCTAATTCCTTCCAAGCTGTTTCAATGCTCTCCAATGTCTGAGGCCAATTGTTTTCGGCAATTTTTACATTGAGATACCCATTGGGATTCTCTGAATAGCGGAAAACCACGGGTTTAATAGCATTTTCCAGGGTCTCATAATGAAAGTTCTTTACTACACCAACAATCTCGGTCTCAGTGCCATCTAAGGTGATAACTTCACCGAGCGCTAATGTGGGATTACCTCCTCCAATTCCAAAGCTTTTAATTAGCTTTTCATTCACAATAGCTTCACTTTGCTGACTGTTCGTAAAATTACGGCCAGCAAGTAAGGTATATGCATGAAGTGGTACGTACTGCTCATCCACAAAATTTTGCCATACGCTGGTAGAATCATTAGGATCATCATAGGTTAATTCAGCACTCCACGCGTTACCTAAGCTAGTGACTAAGGTGGACTGTGAAATATTGCTTACCGCAGAAATTTCGGAAAGCTTATTCGTAAGAAGTTTAGCATCATTGCCTTGCAAACTAACGTTCAATACATGTTCCGTCTCAAATCCAAGGTCAAAGGACAGAAAGCTGCGGTATTGATAATAGCCGATGACCGTGGTGGTAATGAAAATAAGTGAAAAGACGTACTGGATAACGATAAGCGACTTACGCAAAGTAATTCTTTGGAAAGCCTGAAATGCCGGAAGTCCTTTCAGAACTTGTAGCACTTTCAGTCGGGAGAAGAATACCGCCGGAAATACTCCCGCCATGATTCCAATCACTATGGCTAGAAGCCCAAAGGGTAAAAGTAGGGAAACAGAAAGTTCAAGTTCCACCAAGCGGTTTATGTAGGGGTGTAGCGCAACAAACTGTTTTTTCAATACCAAAAACAACCAAAATGAGCAAACCAGTGCTAGTAGCGAGACGATAACTGCCTCCGTAATAAATTGGCTGATCACTTGAGTTTTCTTAGCGCCTACTACTTTACGTATACCTACTTCTCGGGAACGTTTTAGTGCCCTCGCCATAGAGAGGTTCGCATAGTTAAAACAGGCTGAGAGAATAACAATAAAGGTCAGGCCAATTACAATCCAAAGAGCAGTGCTACTCATTGTCCTATCTACATCATTCACCAGACGACTACTAGTGGAAATATTGGTTAAAGGTTGTAGAGAGAGCATAAGTCTTCGGCCTTGAACCGCTGTATTTTCTGTGGCACTCAGTTGATCCAGGTTCGTTTGAAGAGCTTCTACATCATGGCTTTTCGGAAGTGTGAGGTAGGTATAATTCATGAAGAAGCTTTCCCAGCCAAAAGCATCTTCCTCGGTGCGCGGCTGTTGAAGCTCAAACGTAGCAAATGATACTAACGCTTCAAATTGAAGATGAGAGCGTTGGGGAATAGCCCGCATGACTCCAGTAACTACATATTCAACCGTGTCAAACTTTACCGAGTGACCAACCACATCGGTTTTACCAAATAGTCTCTGGGCAGACTCCTCGGTTAGTACCAAAGAATAGGGTTCGTTTAAGGCAGTAGTTGGATCACCCTGTATTAACGGATAGGTAAAAACACTAAAAAATGAGTGGTCAGCCCAATACGCTTCCAAGGGTAGTTTAGTATCACCTACTACTGCATCACCGCTAAAGCCTCTCCGGAGTATCGTTAATTCTTCTACCCCTGAAATAGTTTCTCGGATCTGATAACCTGCTTTTATTGAAGTGGACGCGAGATTCATCGATGATCCATCATTTCGCTGGTTTGTTGTGATTACTCGATAGATCCGGTCTTTCTTCTCATGAAAATCATCATATGATTGCAGGTCTGAAATAAAAGCAATCATGAGTAAACCTACCGACATACTAACCGCTAGTCCTACAACATTGATGGTAGTGAAAAGCTTGTTTCGTGCCATGCTGCGGTACGAAGTCTTAAAATAATTCTTAAACATACTATAGTGATTTAGTTGGTACGTGCCTCCCAGCGATTTTATAATATCCGGCCTAAAGAGCAGCAAGACATCGATAGCAAACTTAACGTTGGCGTTTCGTCTTCCTGATGCGTTCACTCGTTCTTCGTACAGTTCTAGCAAGTCACCTTCAATGAAGGGGTGTAACTCTGGGTGGCAGAACCAGCGAAAGAAGTGTAGTAAAGGTTTGGGCGGAGAAGGCTTCATTGGTTATTCATTTCTGAGAGAATCTACCGGGTTGACGAGGGCGGCTTTGAGAGATTGGAAACTCACCGTTAATAAAGTAATCACCAGGGCTCCAACACTAGCTGATGCAAAAATCCACCAAGAGATTTCGGTGCGGTACTCATAGTTCTGCAACCAACTATGCAAGAAATAGTAAGCGATGGGAATAGCTAGTAGACAGGAAATGATAACTAGAGCCACAAAGTCTTTAGAGAGTAATTGCCATAACTGAATTACGGAAGCCCCTAACACCTTACGGATGCCGATTTCTTTGATGCGTTGTTCAACAACGAAGGAAGCTAACCCAAATAGCCCCAAGCAAGAGATGAAAATGGCAAGAATTGCAAAGATAGAGGAGAGTTTACCAATGCGTTGTTCGGCCCCAAACTTTTTAGCATATTCCTGATTGACAAACTTATAGTTAAAGGGTAGGGAAGGAGCGTATGCTTTAAACACGGTCTTTATTTCTGCCAGTGCTTGCTGGGTATCTACACTAGGGTGCAATTTGAAGGAGACCACTCCTCCTTGCCAGGGCAAAATTGAGAAGATCGAGGGCCGGGCCGGGTCATAGGGTGATCGCATCACCATATCTTTCACCACCCCAATGACCTGATAATCTTGATCCCCATGTTTTACTATTTCACCAATAGGGTTTTCTAAACCCATTAGTTCTACGGCCGACTCATTGAGTATAAATGCATTGGTATCACCGTTAGCCAAAGACCTCGAGAAGTCTCTTCCTTCTATCAATTGCCAATCTACGGTTTTACCGTAATCATGGCTTACCCGGATTAAACCAAAACCCTCTCTGAAGTCCGGGTCTTTCCCTTGCCAGGTAAAGTCGCCGTTGTTTTCGGCAATTTCCGTTAGAGCTCCGTTGGATTCGGCTACTTCTACAATGGCTCCGGTGTTTAACAGATCGTTTCTGAAAGCATCGAAGTGCTCATGGATCGCAACAGTACTGGATGTATATACTAACCCCCGTTGATCATAGCCTACTGGGCGATCCTGAGTAAACTGAATCTGACGGAAAACAATGGCGGTGCCAATAATTAGGATCATTGACACGGCAAACTGAAGAACCACCAAAACTTTCCGAGGTATAACCGCTAGTCCACCCATTCGGAGCATCGTGAAGGCTCCTCCTTTCAACACTTTGACAGGTTTAAAAGATGATAGATAAAAGGCAGGGTAACTTCCGGCTAGTAAGCAGGTAAACAAGCAGAAACCTAAGCACAAGAGCCAAAATGTAGGATTTGACCAGACAACCACCATACTTTTGCCAGAAAGCTGATTGAAAAGCGGTAATGCTAGTTGTGCCATCAGCAACGCTAGTATGAAGGCCACGATTACTACTAGCAGTGACTCACTAAAAAACTGAGTAATCAGTTGTCCTCGCCCTGAACCAACGGCCTTACGTACCCCTACTTCTCTCGCCCTTTGTTGAGAGCGAGCCGTACTGAGGTTCATAAAATTGATACAGGCCAGCAGCAGGACAAAGCCTCCAATAATTCCAAAAAGCCACACAAATTGAATAAGGCCACCACTAACTTCTCCGTTTTCGAACTCGCTGTATAAGTGCCATTGGCTCATAGGATGAAGAAAAACCTCAGGCTTTCGAGATTGGGCCTCTTCCGGAGGTAAATGTTTGAACTTAACATCCTTAATTTTAGCAGACACCTGGTCAAAAGTAGTGTTGGGAGCAATTTGAGTGAATACTCGAATAAAATTGTTATTCCAGTTACTTTCATGGTACTCTACCCAAGGGTTCATCGCTACGTATGATTGCCAGGAGCCCAGAAAGGCAAGGTCACTGAACTCAGTGTTTTGAGGCATATCTTGGTATACTCCGGTTACCTTTACATCGATTTTGTCGTTAATTCTTACTACTTGATTTATAGGATCATCGCTGCCGAAAAGGGTGTTGGCTAATGAAGCAGATAGAAAAATGGAATGAGGATCCTTGAGACCATCACGGGTGCCTTTCAGCATGCTAAGGCTTAGCATATGCGGAGCCTCATGTTCCATGAAAATACCTGATTGCGTAATGGTCTTTTCGCCAACAGCTAGGGAATGTTCTCGCGTAAACGTTGACATCACTACGTATTGGAAATCATCACGGTAGGACTCCTTTAGCTCAGGGGCAATTGGTAGTGACATGTACTTTCCGGTTCTTACTTCACCGTTTAAGGTATAGTTGAGCATTACTTTAGCGATACTGCTATAGTTTTTGTAGTACCTGTTGAAAGTCCACTCATCGAGAATCCACAAGCCAATTAATATCGCTACGGCCATGCCGACCGTCAACCCACTGATATTGATGAGCGAATAGCCCTTATGCTTGAAGAGATTTCTCCATCCGATGATAAAATAGTTCTTATACATAGCAATACGGTTTAAAGATTGTGTTCTATGAAATGGTCGGATAATCCCTGGTCTAAAAAGTAGCAAGACATCTAGAGCGAACCGAATATTCGCTTTCCTCTTCCCTTTCTCACTCACTCGCTCTTCGTAGAGTTCTAGTAGGTCACCTTCAATAAAAGGATGCAAGTCCGGATGGCAAAACCCGCGGAAAAAGCGGAGTAAGAATTTCGGTGGCGGTAGCTTATTCATTTCTGAGAGAGTCAACGGGATTTCTGCGGGAAACTAAAAAGGTTTGGGGGCTAATGGTCAACAAGCCCAACAGCAATAGCAGTACCGATCCAAGTAGAATAGTACTAAGCCCAAATTCTACGCGCACCACTAAAAAATCTAGCCAAAACCGATTGAAAAAATAGCTTAGAGGCGCAGCGATAATCACCGAAATGCTCAATAGCATGAGAAATTCTCTCGACAATAAATAGGTTACGTTGATTGTGGTAGCTCCTAAAACTTTTCGGATACTGATTTCTTTGGTGCGTCTCTCAGTAGCATAAATGGTCATGCCTAGCAGCCCTAAACAAGCAATTGAGATAGCCAGGAAAGCAAAGAACCCTATCACGGATACTAAATCAAAAATACCCTTGTTGTATCCGGCGAGTTCATCGTCAAAAAACTCGTACTTAAAGGGATGTATGGGGTCTACTGTTTTCCATTTTTCCTTCAACTGGGCAATTGCTCCCATTTTATCTATTCCCGCTAACTTCACATTTACAAAATGAAACTTCTCAGGTTCGTTCCTCAAAATAACGGGGCGGATGATCTGACGCACAAAAAGCAGGGAAAAGGTAAAATCCTCGACTACACCTACCACTGTTAGCGATTGACCATTAGCTGTTTCAAAGGATTCCCCGATAATATCAATAGCGCTTTCGTAACCAAAAACCCGCGCCATCTCCTTGTTCACCAGGATCGATTCGCTAGCATTTGCACCTTCGTTGGAGAGATTGCTACCAACCATCAGCTCAATGTCTAGCGTATTAATAAAACCTTCGTCTACACTCAGGTCAATGACTTGTATACCTTCTTCTCCCGGTGGTTTTAAGGTAATACCGTCGTTGCGACCACCTCCCGGAAGGTAGGCACAGGCCGATATTTCAGTAACCCCAGGCACATCTTGCAGGGCGTTTTTCACTAGCTGATAATCATTACTCTGAAGGTTAATATTCACTACATTGTGGGCGTCAAAACTATATTCATACGCCATAAAGTGTTTGAATTGATTAAATCCTACAATAGACGTGACGATGAATAAGAGGGAAATTACAAATTGGGTAATGATGAGGACTTTGCGTAAAGCCAAACCGCCCACCGACCGCTCGCTCTGCTTTTTTAACGCCTTGATCGGTCTAAAGCCGGATAGTCTTAGTGCCGGAAAAGCTCCAGCTATCAGACCGGTTAAAAGCGCCAGGCCAATAAAAATGATAAAAACGGGTAGGCTCGCTTGCATATCAAAATTCAGGTGCTGGTTCACCCAAAGATTCAGAAAGGCAGAGCGAATAAGGAATAGAATGCCTACAGCTAGAATCAACGCCAGGAAAGCGGTGATGACCGACTCTCCGAGAAATTGAAAGGTCAGGTCTTTCCGGCGGGCACCATTTACTTTGCGAACGCCTATTTCCTTAGATCGGGTTAATGTACGGGCGATGGACAGATTGGTGTAATTCAAACAGGCCGAAAGCATAACCACCAGTGCCAGCCCCGCCAGAATGTAGTAGGCAAACATGGGTAAACCGATTAGTGTATCATTGCTTATTACCGGTCCCGGAGTGATAGCGGTCAATGCCTGTGCGGTGAAAACAGAGTTTTTAAGCCTTTCATCGCCTTTATATTGAAGAGCTGATAAATGCGCTAGAGTTGAGTTCAGTTGTTCTTCACCAACTTGATCTCTCACCTGAACGTAGGTATAGCTTTTGGAGTAGTCTCCCCAAGCTATCGATGCATCGTAGATCTTATTTTGTGCATGTAGCCGGGGAAGAGATGAAGAAGAGACTAGCACATCAAACTGAAGGTGGGTTTTGTGACGCTGTTTTGCCAGCACTCCAGTAACGGTATAAATCCCCCAGGGCACAGGAGTATGCCCTTCTTCGGTGAACATATCGATGCCGCGGTCAGAAAAATCAATGGTTTTACCAATCGGGGCTGCTTGTCCTAATAGTTGTTCCGCAATTAGGCTGGTAATAATCATGGTGTTGGGTTCAACCAGCGCACTACGGCGATCTCCCTCTTCTAATTCATAACTAAATATCCGGAAAAAAGCAGGGTCGGTAAAATAGCCCTTCAATTCCGCATAGTTTTGATTGTATACCGCATCTCCGCCAAATCCTTTTCGTAAACGGGTCACTTCCTTGATAATCGGAGAACCGGTCTTTAACTCTTCGGCCAAAGGTGCAGGAGTAGTTGCATAAGGCCGCCTATGATCAGCGGGTTTAGTCAGAATCCGGTAAATAATATCTTTCTCTGCATGGAAATGAGCATAGCCTTTCTTGTAAGCGAAAATTAAAATGATAAACATGCTAACGGACATAGCCACCGCCAGACCAAATACATTGATAAACGAAAAAGCCTTGTACTTTATAATATTTCTCCAACCGATTTTAAAGTAGTGTCTAAACATAGCGGTATGATTTACGGATTGAGGTTGTTGGAAGGGGCGAATAATGCTAGGACGAAAAAGCAACAGCACATCTAAGGCAAAACGGATATTAGCCCTCCTTTTGCCTTGCTCTTCCACTCGCTCTTCGTACAATTCCAGTAGATCACCCTCGATGAAGGGATGAAGCTCCGGGTGGCAGAACCAGTGGAAGAAGCGAAGTAAGGGTTTGGGTGGTGAGGGTTTATTCATTTCTGAGGGAGTCTACCGGATTCATTCTGGCGGCTTTTACTGTTTGGAACCCTACTGTAAACCAAGCAATCAAAATTGCTAATAATCCCGCACTAGCAAAGTGCCACCATTCCAAATCAATGCGATACGCAAAGCTTTCCAACCAGTTTTTGGCGATGAAATAGCTAGTGGGCAGGGCAATCACAATAGCCATAGTAACCATCTTGGTAAAATCACCGGATAAAAGTCGTACAATACCAAGATCAGAAGCACCCAGTATTTTGCGGATGCCGATTTCTTTTAGCTTGCGTTCGGCGGTGAAGGCGGCCAGGCCAAATAATCCTAAACAGGAAATAAGAATAGCTATTACTGAAAAATATTTGGATAGACTAGCCACCCTCTGTTCAGATATGTAATGTGCTTGATATTCTTCATCTAGAAATCTAAATTCAAAAGGAACACCTGGATTGAATTTGTCATAGAGTTTTTCCAGCCTTGTTATCGTCTCTCTTTCTTTACCTGCTTGTATTTTTACAACAACAGTATTGGCATCTTCTGGCAAAAAAATCAAAAACATGGGCTTTATTTCTTCATAGAGTGATTGGAAATGGAAGTCCTTTACAACTCCTATGATTTCCCTTTCCCCTCTGATATTAACCACTTTCCCAATCGGGTCGGTTAGTCCTATGGTCTTAATTGCTGTTTCGTTAAGGATGATTTTTTTACCTTCATTACTAAAAGTTCTGGAAAAAGAACGCCCTTGTAGTAATTCAATACCTAATGTTTCTATATAGTCGTATCCAACTCTAGTAAAAGTATATTGAATTGGTGAGCGACCTTCTCCGCCGTAACCACCGCCAGAGTTGTCGAAATCGGAAATACTCCCTTCAAGTACTGTAGCATTTACGATACCTACTGTACTTTTTGCCTCTTGTAAGAACGATTCAATATTTTCAATCAGTTTTCCTTCTTTTTCAAAAGTAAGTATGTTGTCTTTCTCGTATCCAAGGCTTTTAGACTGTACAAAGTCAATTTGCCTGGTTATCACCATAACCGAGACAATAAGTATAATTGAGATACTAAACTGAAAAACGACTAATCCTCTACGAGTGATTATTTCACCAATTGATGTTTTCAAGTTTGCCTTTAGTACTTCGTTAGGCTTCAGTCTTGAGATGAAGAATGCAGGGTAACTACCAGAGAGGAACCCAGTAAGAATAATAATGAGCAAAGCAACTAATATGAGATTAATATCCAGACTAAGTACTAGTTGCTTGCCTGTAATTACATTGAATTGAGGGAGTAAAAGTAGAACAAGTGATACAGCAATAAGTGATGAGATGAATACCAACACCACAGATTCTCCTATAAATTGGAAAACGAGTACCTTTCTAGACACACCTATGGTTTTTTTAATGCCGACTTCCTTTAATCGCCTAGATGCTTGCGCTGTAGAAAGGTTCATAAAGTTAATACAAGCAATTATTAGGATAATGATTGCTACAACTGAGAAAAGTATCACGTAATTTATTCTTCCCCCAGCCTGTTTACCATTTTCATAGTGGCTGTGTAAATACCGTTCAGAATAACGTTGAGTAAACATAGTGCCAATCCACTCAGGGTGTTTTTCACCGTACAAAGGCTCTAGCTTTGATCTATAAAAGTCGTTGATCTTAGCATTGAACTGATCGATGTCTACACCATCCTTTATTGTAATGTAAACACTTGGGTTATTGCTACCCCAATCATTATCACTTGGGTGGCGCTTATCTAGGTATAGCTTATTTGTCAATAAAAAGTCAAACTGCTCAGATGTATTTACATTCGCTATATCAAATACCCCTGAAACTATGTAGTCACCAGCATAGATAGCTTCCCCATCAGTATTATCAACTACATTAATTATCTTACCTATTACATCATTCTCTGAATCGAAAATACTAGCAGCAAGTTCTTTAGAGATTACAATTGCATTTTTATCGGCTAGTACTATGTCTTTATCCCCTTGGATTAATTCGAAAGAGAATACCTTGAAAAAATCTTTACCCGCCAATTTTCCACTTGCTTTTATCTTTTTTTCATTAAAAGATAATATGGCACTAGAAGCCTCATCTACTACTGGCACCACGTATTCTATCTCACCTAACTCTTCTATTAAGGAAGGTGCCAATAAGTCTGAGTTATTCTCACTTGTTTTAATACCATTTGGGTTATTTAAATTTCTTAGTACCTGATACAATTTTTGATCATTTTTGTGAAATTTATCTATTAATAATTCATCGTTTACCCACAGAAAAATCAATAGAGCACAAGCCAGACCGGAGGATAAGCCGACTAAGTTGATAAGAAAAGTACTTTTGTAGCGACGGAAGTTGCGGTAGGTAAGGATTAAGTTATGACGTAGCATCGCACGATGATTAGAGGGTTGGTATAATGTAAATGATCGAATAATCCCTGGCCGGAAGAGCAATAGCACATCCACAGCGAATCGGATATTCGCTTTCCTTTTCCCTTGCTCTTTCCTCCGTTCTTCGTACAATTCTAGCAAGTCGCCTTCAATGAAGGGGTGTAGTTCCGGGTGACAGAACCATCGGAAGAAGCGAAGCAGAAATTTCGGGGGCGGCTTGTGTGTTTGCATATTGCTTACTCTTCTTTTAACGATTGGACTGGATTCACGCTCGCCGCTTTAACGATCTGCAATCCTACGGTCACCCAGGCGATGCCTAGGGGGATTAACCCCGCGCCGATGAAATACCACCAGGCTAGATCAATACGGAAAGCAAAGTCACTTAACCAGTTTTGAGCCAATACATAACTTATCGGTACGGCGATTATAATCGCGAAGAATACCATTTTGGTAAAGTCGGTAGACAGCAGCCTGACAATGCCCCATACGCTGGAACCCAGAATTTTTCGGATGCCGATTTCCTTGGTACGTCGCTCGGCAGTAAAGGTAGCTAAGCCGAACAAGCCCAGGCAGGAAATGATAATGGCTAAACCGGCAAAATATTTTGATAATACTGCCACCCGGTTTTCTGCTTCATATAGGGCTTGATACTCATCATCCATGAAGCCATATTCAAAGGGGACATTAGGATTAAACTTATCAAATATGCCGGCGATGTTGGCGATGGCTTCCTTTTCCTGACCCGCCTGCATTTTTACGGAGATCACATCGCCATAATTTTCTTCGCCACTAAATAGCCGGAATATGCAAGGGGCTACTGGATTGTACAGCGATTCATATTGAAAATTTTCTACGATACCGATAATCTCAACTTTTTCACCCCAAAAAGTCATCGTTTTCCCTATAGGGTCTTCCAAGCCCATTCCCTTGACGGCGGCCTCATTTAATATCACTTTGCTCGTTTCTGAACCAAAAGTCCGGGAAAAACTTCGTCCTTCGTTCAGGCTAATTCCGAAGGTTTCTATGAAATCATAATTGGTAATAAAAACATCTATAACAAAAGGCTTATCCTTTCCCTCCCAATCCAAATTACTCGTCGAATTATAATGGCTAACGAGTGTACCCGCCGAGTTGGTGGCATTTATCACCTGAGGCAGTGCTCGTACTTCAGCTAGAAAACTTTCTATGTGTGAGTCCAGTTCTCCGTCATTTTTGATAGTCAGTATATGCTCTCTATCGTAGCCCAGATTCTTATTGTGTATAAATTCCATCTGACGGTAAATAATGAATACTGCCACAATCAAGACGATGGACATGGTAAATTGAAAAACTACCAGCCCCTTTCTTACCCAAATTTCCCCAAAAGAGAGATTAAGTTTTCCGAGAGCGCCCCTGCCTTTCAATACCTGAACCGGGTTAAAACTGGAAAGATAAAAGGCGGGGTAAGTACTAGAAACAATACCGGTCAGTAATGTAATGCCCAGCACAGTGCCGAGGGTGGTAATAGAGAAATCTAAACCAAGTTGCTTGCCAGTAATCTGATTAAACTGCGGAAGAATGGCGGTGATCAGAATTCCTGCTATCAAAAGAGAGCATAACGAAATTAGAAGAGACTCCATGACGAACTGAAAGGCAAGATTTTTCCTGCTTGAGCCCAATGTTTTTTTGATGCCTATTTCTTTTAATCGGATGCTGGCTCGGGCGGTAGATAAATTCATGAAGTTGATACTGGCTATCATCATTATCAGCACCGCTATAGCAGAAAACATCCACACATAAGCTATACGTCCCCCGGCATCCACACCATTTTCGTATTTTCCATGCAGGTATCTGGAAGAATATTGCTTTAGTAAAAACTCATATTTCCAATCTCGATGAGAAGCCACCAAATCTGTTATTCTAGTGTTGAGGTCATTAATATCTGAGCCTTTAGCCAGGATTAGGTAAGTAGAGGCTGCATCATTGTTCCAATCCTGTGGCCTATCCTTCAGGCCATCATAAAAATCATAGGTGAATACAAGGTCAAAATTCTCTGAGGACTGAGAAGACAGCTTATCAAATACTCCGGTAATTGTGAAGGATTGGCTTAAATCGATGATATCCCCGATTTTTTTCTGCCATTCAAAGGTTTTTCCAATCGCGTCTTCGGTGGAGTTAAATAATTTCAGGGCTATTTCTTTAGAAACGACGGCACCGTATTTATCAGCTAGCACCTGCCCTTTATTCCCATGGATCAATGGATAAGAAAACATCTCGAAAAAACCATCATCCGCATACTTAGGGGTTGCCTTTAGTCCCTGCTTCTTTTCATAGAGAAGAATACCTTCAAGAGTATTATGTGAAAGTGTGGATATGGCGACTTCTACTTCAGGTATTTCGTCTTCCAAGGCCTGTGCCAGCGGAGCTGGACTTGAATCCCACAGCTCATTCTTACCACCCCTGGGGTAAAGTTGCATCAGCTGATACAACTGCTCGTCTTTTTCATGAAATTTATCCATCTGTAATTCATCCTGCACCCATAGAGCAATAAGTAACGCACAAGCTAGTCCCGTAGATAAACCCAGTAGGTTAATCAGAAAAGTGACTTTATGACGCTTAAAATTTCTGAATGAAATGATAAAATTATGCTGTAGCATGGCAATGCGATTAATAGGTTGAGGTTGTTTAAATGGACGAATAATACTGAGCCGAAACAGCAGCAATACATCATCAGCAATCTTATAGTTGGCTTTTCGTCTTCCTGATTCCTTCACTCGTTCTGCATTCAGCTCTAGCAAGTCACCCTCAATGAAAGGGTGTAAGTCCGGGTGGCAAAACCAGCGGAAGAAACGAAGTAGGTATTTGGGTGGCGAGGATTTATTCATTTCGTAATGAGTCTACGGGGTTGGCGAGGGCGGCTTTTACCGTCTGCAATCCTACGGTTAACCAAGCAATAAGTAGTACGAGTAGTCCCACCCCAGCAAAGTACCACCACTGTAGGTCAATATGAAAGGCGAAGTTTTGCAGCCAGCGTTGGGCGATGAAGTAGCCGACCGGTAGAGCGATCCCGATGGCTACTGCCACCATCTTGGTAAAATCACTGGTAAGTAAACCTACGATGTTATTAACGCTGGCTCCCAATGCTTTACGAATACCGATTTCTTTCAGACGACGTTCGGCGGTGAAGGCAGCGAGACCAAACAACCCTAAGCAGGAGATGAGAATGGCGAGTACAGCAAAGTACTCCGATAAAGTTGAGACCCGTTGTTCGGCTACGTAGAGCGCCTGGTAATCATCATCCAGGAACTGATAATCTAACACGAAACCCGGATTAAAGTAACTGTAAAGGCGTAGAAGTCCCGCAAGTGCTTCTTTTTCTCTTCCCCCTTGAAGCTTGGCGACCATCCTATTTTTAGAAGCCTGTATGACGAAACACATCGGCTTTAGTTCTTCGTGGAAAGACTCAAAATGATAGTCTTTAACTATCCCAATAATTTCCTTCTCTCCGTAAAATTCTACCGTACTACCGATGGGATCTGAAAGCCCCATTGCTTCAATAGCTTTTTCATTAAAGATGATCTTGGTGGAATCGTTACCAAAATTCCGGGAGAAAGACCGTCCTTCAACTACTTCTATGCTTAGTGTTTCTAGTAAATCGTAGTTGGCGGTTATTATTTGGAACGAGGTTTCGTCGTCCGGACTTTTTCCTTCCCAAATAACACTCCCCTCCGACCAGTTATGTCCGACAATACGATGCCCAGTACTGGATGCATTCAGGACACCGGGGACTCTTTTCATTTCCGTTAGAAAAGTTTCTTCATTTCCCTTGAGTCGTCCGGTGATGGGAAAGTAAATAACATTATCTATATCGTAACCCAGGTGCTGATTTTGTACAAAGGCAATCTGTCGGTGTACTACCCAAACACTGACCATTAGAATAACAGACAGGGTAAACTGGAAGACCACCAGTCCCTTCCGGGCCCAAACATTTCCGGAAGACATATTTAATTTCCCCTTCAATATATTGATTGATCTGAGGCCTGATAGGTATACCGCCGGGTAAAGACCCGCTACTACTCCGGTAGAGAAAGTGATGGTAAGCGCCGATAAAATAAGGGTGCGATCAAAACCTAGACTAAATTGCTTTCCAGTGATTTCATTAAATGTAGGCAAGCCCAGGGCTACCAGCAGGATGGCGACCATCAATGAAAAAAAACTGATCAAGACGGATTCTCCGATATACTGGAAAACGAGTTCCTTTCGCCCGGAGCCAACTACTTTTTTTACTCCAATTTCCTTTAGTCTTCTCGATGCTCGGGCGGTGGTTAAATTCACGAAGTTAATACTGGCAATGAGCAGAATGATGATAGCCACTACCGAGAACAATCTGACGTATTCTATTCGGCCTCCTACGGATACGCCATTTTCATAAATGCCATGCAGATAGAAATCCGAATAAGGTTGTAGCACCATAGTGCGATCAATATCATCACCAAACTTCTCCTTCAGCAAAGTCTCAATTCCATCGTTAAAATGATCGACATTAGTTCCTTCTTTTAGCGTTGCAAAGACCAACGGGCCACTACTTCCCCAATTAGTAACCCAGGGCAATACATCCTTCAGAGTTTCAAAGGGCATTACAAAATCAAACTGCACAGAAGAGCGAGCGGGGGTTCCCTTGAAAATACCGGAAACGATGAACTCTCGTTCTTGCTGAAATTCTACGGACTTGCCGACCGCATCCTGGGCCGAATCAAAGAGCCGAGTGGCTAGTTCTTCCGATAGCACAATGGAATTTTTGTCAGCTAGAACCTGATCTTTACTTCCGATGAGCAGTTCGTAGGAGAAGATATTAAAGTAATCTTTGCCGACGTACTGTCCGGCGGCTTGCACGTTTTTCTCACCTACCGCCAGCGTAAGGCGTTTATTTCCCGGCCAGGAGACGGGACCAACCGCGGCTACATATTCTATCTGAGGCATTTCTTCTCTCAAAAGATCAGCCACAGGGCCTCGAGTTTGGAATGAGGTAAAAATGCCTTCACTGTAAACTCCTTTCTCTATTACTTGATACAGCCGATCATCCTTGGAATGAAACTTATCCACACTCAACTCATCCTGCACCCACAGAAAAATTAATAGAGCGCAAGCCAAACCGGAAGATAGACCCACTAGATTAATCAGGAAAGTGCTTTTGTAGCGACGGAAGTTTCGGAAAGCAAGAATCAAGTTATGGCGTAACATGGCACGATGGTTTGATGGTTGGTATAATGTAAATGACCGAATGATACCGGGACGAAAGAGCAGCAGTATATCCAGTATCAGCCAGATATTGGCTTTTCGTCTACCTTTCTCCTCCACCCATTCTTCGTAAAGCTCTAGTAAATCGCCTTCTATGAAGGGGTGTAAGTCTGGCTGACAAAACCATCGGAAGAATCGGAGTAGATATTTGGGTGGTATTTTTCTTTCTGATTTCATTTTCAACCCTTTGATTGGATAAGACTATTACTGAATAGTATTTATCCAGATTAATAAGTCAGTCGATCACTCCACCCGTATAGAATCAATCGGATTTTGGTTAGATACTCTAAACGTCTGAGGTGCTATAGAAAGTAGCCCTAGTATCAGTAATAGCAACGAACCCAACAAGATAGTACCAAATCCAATATCTGATCTAAATGCTAAATTCTGTAACCAGAGATTATTAAGAAAATAGCTGAGCGGAGCAGCGATTAAGATAGAAATACTCAGTATGATCAAGAATTCTTTTGATAGTAAAAGAGCTAAGGTAAGATCATTCGCTCCCAGTACTTTCCTGATTCCAATTTCCTTGGTACGCCGTTCTGTTGTGTAAATGGCCATGCCCAATAATCCCAAACAAGCGATGGTGATAGCCAGAAAGGCAATCAGTCCGATGATTGATACAATATCAAAAATCCCACTGTTATTATTCGCAAGTTGCTCCTCATAGTATTCATAATCTATTGGATGAATGGGATCAATCAATCTCCACTTTTCATTAAGATCTGACATTACTTGATTATTCTCCGGATCAATTTTTACCATGACATATTTGAATCGGGTAGGTTCATGTCTTAAGGCAATGGGACCGGTACGCCTGCCCGAAAAAGGTAGAAAGAAGTTAAAGTCCTCGAATACTCCGATAACCTTATGTGGTCGATTTTTACCTACATTAATCAGTTCTCCAACAATACTGGCAGGATGATCATATCCTAGTTTCATGACTGCTTGAGTATTTATAAGCACGTAATCATTGGTATCTCTGGCTACCTTAGGGAGATTTCTGCCGGCGATTAGATTGATGTCCAGTATGTTTAGAAAACTATTGTCAACGTGCAAATCAATGGCATTGGTGGTAGTATCAGTACTAGGTCTAGTTAGCGTAGTGCCATCGTTGCGTCCAGTAGCAGGAATGTAGGCACAGCCTGAAATGTCCAACACGCCAGGAATACTCCCAAGCTCATTTTTTACGATTTGATAGTCATTGCTTTGGAGATTTATGTTAACTACACTTTGTGGGTTAAAACCATATTCAAACTGGAGGAAATACCTAAACTGATTATAGATAACAATCGATGTAATAATGAATAGAAGTGATAATACAAACTGCACCGAGGTCATTATCTTTCTTATTCTGAGGCGCCCAATTCTAAAGACCTCGAGGTTTTTCATGGAAATAACCGGTTTGTATTTAGATAATTTCAGTGCGGGAAATAACCCAGCAATAAGCCCAATGAATAGTGCGAACCCCAGAAATATGAAGTAAACAAACCATTGGGCGTGAAGGTCAAATTTTAGGTGTTCATTTATCCATAAGTTCAAAAAAGCCTTTTTCAACCCTATCAATAGAATATTGGCAAGTACTAACGCCAGTAGAGTAGTGATCATGGCTTCGCTTAAAAACTGAGAGATTAAGTTTTCTCTCTTGGCGCCGTTGACCTTTCTGACACCAATCTCCTTTGATCGTGTTATGGCGCGAGCAATGGATAAATTGGCATAGTTCAGACAGGCTGAAAGCATGATTACAAAAGCGAGAGTAGATAAAATGTAATACACAAAGTTTGGTAAACTATTTGACGGAGCATTTCCATAAAGCGGCCCAGGGGTAATATTGCCTAATGGTTGTGCAAGAAATTCCGATCCTTTTAAATAGTCAATATCATCAAATTTACTTGTGGCAATTTGATCTAATGCCCTTGATAAATCATTTATATCATGCCCCTCTCGTAAGAGAACGTAATTATAACATCTCCAATGCTTAGCCCAGTTATTAGAAAGATCTTCAACTTTGTTTTCGCTGTATAAGATCGGTAATGAAGAAGAAGAGACTAGCACATCAAATTCCAAATGACTTTTAACACCATTGTTTGCCAGAACGCCCGTAATTGTATATTCTCCCCAATCTACCGGTGGTTTTGCTTCATCTGTCCAGGTGTCAATGCCTCGATCTGAGAAGCTTATAGTTTTTCCAACGGGATACTCGTTGCCAAATAATTTTACCGCAATATCTTGGGTGATGATCATGGTATTAGGGTTGGCTAGAGCATTAGCCTTATCGCCATATTCTAACTCGTAATCAAACACATTGAAAAATGAAGTATCCGTGAAATAACCTTTTAACATGGCAAATTTTTGATTGTATAGTGCATCTCCTCCAAATCCTCTCATCAGGAACGTGGCGTCTTCTACAATTGGGTAGTTAGATTTTAATGTGGCATTCAGCGGAAATGGATTTGTCGCTGCTGGCCTCTTGTTATTAAGTGCATTCAGTAGTACCCGGTATATTCTATCCTTTTTTGTGTGAAACTGGTCGTAGCTTTTCTGGTCAGCCAGCATCAAGATGATCAACATACACACCGACATGGCAACAGCCAAACCAAATATATTGATAAAAGAAAAGGTCTTATATTTCAGGATGTTCCGAATGCCTACTTTGAAATAATTCTTATACATAGCCATATGATTTAGTGCTTGCGGATATTTTAGGGGACGAATAATGCTGAGACGAAAGAGAAGTAATACATCAAGAGCAAACTTAACGTTGGCTTTTCGCCTTCCCGAATCCTTTACTCGTTCTTCGTATAATTCCAGCAAATCTCCCTCGATGTACCTATGCAACTCCGGGTGGCAGAACCAGTGGAAGAATCGTAGTAAGTATTTAGGGGGAAAGGGTTTCATACGAGCTTAGCTGAGGTATTTCACATCCAGGGCTATCTTGGGGATGGCATCCCACAGCGCATTGCGGGTGCTTCGGACGTACTCTAACGCCCGTTTACCGTAGGCAGTTATCTCAAAGTACCGCTTGGGTCGTCCGGCTCGTTCCTGAGTAGCTTCCCCAGCGTATGACCGCAAATAGCCTTTGTTCTCTAATCGCTTGAGAGCCGATTGTAACGCTCCCACGCTGACCGAACGATCAAGCCGTTGCTCAATCTCTTTTTTGATGGATACGCCGTACGCCTCCCCGTACAGAATACCTACGGTGAGCATAACGACTTCTTCAAATTCGCCGAGTTGGTATTTTTTCATGGATTAAGTAATTATATATAGTATGATTTGAGCTTGAGTACCCTAAGATAGCTAGTGATGTTCTCAAGAGATAAGCAGGTATTTACATTAATTCCTAAATGTAGTATTTAGAATAATACTTTCCTAACCGTAGTATAATTAAGGAGGTGAAAGAGTGCAAAAAAACTAAGGTGAGTCGCTTGCTCTTGAGAGTTCGTCTGTATTAGGAAGCTTCATTTTAACTTCTTTGTGATGATAATCAATTAGAAAGCCATGCATTCTTAATGCTTTGGAGCCAATAATTCCATTAATCCTAACGGATAATCTACTGTCTAGAGAACGGATAATATCAGATAGGTCTATAGCGATGTAATCGGCGCGTATTATCTGGGAACCTAGCTGTAAATCCATATCGTATACGCCTGCTAGTCCCTTAACGCTCGCTCCTAGCCCGGTTAATTGGAACCCCTTCAGAGAATTGCGGGTATGGCAGGAAAACCCAAAATGCCTCGCGTCTTCGCTGTGAAGCAAACTCACATCGGCTCCGGTATCCAATAATAAATAAGCTTTCTTACCGTTGATCGTTCCTCTCACAATGGGCTGATCTCCCATGATAATAACCTCTATCACCTCGTACTCATTTTGGGCCAGTACGGCAGGGCCGATTCCAATAAGAAAACATATAGTGATGACTAAAATCATAGGTCTATAAGTCAAAACGTTTTGGGTATAGGGTAATCAAGAGTATGCTATGCTGAATAGTGTTATGCACTATCATTTTTTCATTAGTGCCTAGTAACCAAACAACTAAACCGTAGCTCAATTTCCTGTTAATAGACACCTCGTCGGCCTTATGTACAGCACGTGGTCAGCATTACAACTCCTTCAAATTTGCCGACTCTGCCAATTAAACACTGAATGATTCGAGCAGAGGTTTTCTAATAAATACTTCTGCTGGTTAAGCAAAAGCGGGGTGCCAACCAGTATTAATTCCTAAATGTAGTATTTAGAATAATAATTTCCTAATTGTAGTAATATTTTTGTTGTTTGGCAAGCATGTCCGCATCAGATAGAAAAGGTAAATACGTAGATTAGAAAGGGTTTACTTTGATCCTTAGACCGATAAAGTTAGAGAGTTATTGAGAGGTTAAGTATCTGATAAACAACAAAATATTCGCCTCGATAAAAATCTTTAAGTATATGATAATCGTTATTAGACAAACAGTTGGTAGAGATTGATTACTGGAAAACTGATTCTATCAGTAGCATGATATAAATGTCTAGTCCTGATGAAGGTTGGAACGTGGAGCAAATTCGGCAACGGTTGCTTTGTGTTTTTTGACTTACAAGTTATTTTACCGTTACACAAAGATGATACAGCTTTACCGCTCTGGCTGAACTTCTTGTTCCCACTGTTTTAATAACCCTTGTAGCCTACTGAACTCTTCAGGTTTTTCGGCTTTAATGTCCTGTTGCTCCGCCGGATCAGCACTTAGATCAAACAAGTACTCTTCGTACTTTCCTTCGTCTATATCGCGAATGTATTTTAGAGAACCACTTCGCACGGCCGACCGTACCTGTTGTGCTCTTTTCTTTCGCCAGAACAGATCTCGGGAATAGTCCGCTTGATTGTCTGCTATGTGGCCGAGCATATCCACCCCATCCAACGGTGGTGTAGGATTTGCCTGAACGATAGCCGCAATAGAAGCCGTGATATCCATACTGATAAAGGCCTGATCAGAGACGGTGCCCGCTGGTATTTTTCCGGGCCAGCGAACAATAGCCGGCACTCGAATACCACCTTCGTACACGTGCCCTTTGTTGCCCGAATAAGGCCCAGCACTGCCCCACCGGGTGGGACCATTGTCGGAGAAGAAAATAACTACCGTATTATCAGCCAGCTCCTGATCAGCCAACTTTTTTAATATCTTCCCAATACCTTCATCTAGGGCAGCTACCATTTGGGTGTACGCATCTCCTTCCGCTTTATTCCAGCTATCCATTGTTAGCGGGTTTTCTTGGTAGTCGTAGGGACCCTGGTAGGGGGCGTGGGGAGCAGTGTAGGGAAGGTACAGAAAGAATGGGGCCTGGTCGTTTTGTCGGTTAATAAACTCCACTGCTTCATCGGTGATGAGGTGGGTCATATAGTAACCCGCTCGTTGATGCGGTTTGCCGTTACGGTAGAAGTCATGATTACCTTCCATGTAGGTGCCCAGAAACTCGCCAATCGGTTCGGTGTGATGAAAGTAGTCTACCGCTCCACCCAGTGGACCTAGGGCGTAGTCAAAGCCATGTTGAGTAGGTTGATAGGCTTCGCCTTCGCCCAGGTGCCATTTGCCGATGATGGCGGTGCGGTAGCCTTGCTGCTTCAAAATACGGGGCAACACACTGAAATCTACTGGTAGTCCTAGTTTGCCTTGATCTGACAGTTGTTTGGCTTCGGTATACCGCCCTACATTTCCTAATCCAATGGCACACTCCAATCCGCCTACCCGCTGTTGATAACGGCCGGTGAGTAAGGCAGTCCGGGTAGGAGTACACTCGGGGCCATTGGCGTAAAAGCTGGTTAGCCGAACTCCCTGAGCCGCTAGCCTGTCCAGATGGGGAGTGTTGATACGGCTAGACCCGTAACAGCTCAGATCGCCGTAACCCAGATCATCGGCCACAATTAATACCACGTTAGGAAGCGATTGAGCGTGGGCAGGGAATACGAAGGCAATTCCGATTAGTGCCAGGAGCAGGTAGATGTTATGAGTAGTCATAATATCTAAAATAATCAAAATTGACCAATAACCGGATGCTATTTAATCTCGGCTTATATTGGTTCTCACAAAGAGGCAGATAGTGAACAGTTGTGAGTACGGTAGGTGTGATATGGTTTCGGGAAGGTGGGGGCGAAAACCATCGGCAAAATAGCTACAGTGCTTTTTTCGGCCTTAGGCGTTAGTGTATTTTCTGGTGAGAAGTATGATAGAAAAGAGCACTCATTTGCTTATCATGGAAGCTAAACAGATAAATTGACATGACCCAATCAGACCCAGTGGACTATCAACGGATTATTGAAAACGTTTATGCCAAGGTTACCTCCTTGGAAGGCAAAGGTCAGGTAGCCCACTACATTCCCGAACTACAGCATGTCGATGCTACTCAATTTGGGGTTCACCTCAATACGCTGGATGGTAGCGATTTTGGAGTAGGCAGTAACCAGACGAAGTTCTCTATACAAAGCATCTCTAAAGTACTGTTGCTAACACTAGCGTATAAAGAAAGAGGCGATACGTTGTGGAAGCGAGTAGGAGTAGAGCCGTCCGGTACTCCCTTTAACTCATTAGTACAACTTGAACACGACTGCGGGATTCCCCGCAACCCGATGATCAACGCCGGGGCTATTGTAATATGCGATATACTGATGTCTGACCTTAGTGACCCCAAAGGCGAAATGCTAGCATTTATCAGAGAGATCGCTCAAAACTCGAAGATTGACTTCAACCCGAAAGTAATTCAGTCCGAGAAATCGGTAGGGTACCGCAATACTGCTCTGATCAACCTGATGAGGGCGTTTGGAAACATTGAGAACGATATTGATCAGGTGCTGAACCTCTATTTCTCCTTGTGTTCCGTAGAAATGACGTGCCAGGAACTATCCAGAACCTTTCTCTTTTTGGCTAACGATGGCATTGATCCTATAACCAAACAGCGAATTCTTAGTCTGAGCAAAAGCAAAAGGGTGAATGCTATTATGCAAACCTGCGGATTCTATGACGAAGCTGGGGAATTTACATTCCGGGTAGGGCTGCCCGGGAAAAGTGGGGTAGGCGGTGGTATTGTTGCGGTTCATCCAGAACATTTTGCTATTGCCGTCTGGAGCCCCAGGCTAAACAAAAAGGGGAATTCGTACAAAGGAATGAAGTTTTTAGAGCTATTTACCACCCAAACCGGACTATCCGTTTTTTAGATGAAAAGATTGCTGTCTTTGGAAGAGCAACACCGTTAGGAAAGCTGCTTTTCCTTCATGTGTGGTCCCAATTTAAGCTCCAACGACCCGGTTGGAAGAATCTTGCTTGCGATGTGTTCAAAAGTACCGAAAGCTATTTGCATTGGTTTTTATAGCTTATGCCATCTGTCTGGTCACTGGAGTTCATAAAAAAGCATAGACACCTGCAACAAAGTGTCTTCAGTGGCTACCGCGCGAAAGAGGCCTGAAGTTGATAAGACAGTTTTACAAACTACAAACAGCAAATTATTACCCCTTTTTGGAAAACTACGGAAGTAGCCTGGATCAGATTCACCCTCTTACATACAACCAGATTTTTTTTAATACATAGTTGCCCGAATACTTGAGCACCTGAACACTCAGTATTATAATCCTGTTGATGAACTATGTTCTTATGTATTTTTTGAACTATCCTGACCATGAGAATTGCTTTTGTTACTAACGAAATACTCACCGAGTATCCTTCTTACACTACGGTGCATCTGACTTTCCAGGCTATGAAAATGGGACACGAAGCCTACCTGACCGGAGTAGGTGAACTTGCCTATCTTCTTAACGGGCATATGGGGGGTACCGCTTTTCGTATGGAGGAAAGGGTGGAATCTCCGGAAGTGATGCTGCAAGAAATGCAAGAATCAGACGGGCACGATATTGTAGATACCTCTGGCCCTAAGATAAAGCGCACTAATATTACCTCCGAAACGTTGGATGTACTGTTCATCCGTAACGATCCGCAGAATTTACGGGGGGCGTTTAGATAATAAGACACTGGCTATAATGGATTAATGTTCTACAATATAGATCTCCGGCAGGCTACCGTTGCCGATCTTCCTGAAATACAAATAGTATTTGTAGAAACTATCCGACAGGTTGCCAACAGCGATTACAACCCGGCTCAGATAGAAGCATGGGCTGCTGGGGTGCGCAATCAGAAGCGGTGGGAGGATGCCATTGATGATCAGTACTTTTTAGTTGCTACGGCAGAAGATGCTATCGTTGGTTTTGGCTCACTAGATGAAGGGGGTTATCTGGATTTTCTGTATGTACATAAAGATTACCAGCGAAAAGGCATAGCCCACACTCTCTACGAGCAATTAGAACAAGAGGCCATCAGTAAAAATTGCGTTCAGATTACCACTAATGCTAGCAAAACTGCCCGCCTCTTCTTTCTGGCGCAAGGATTTGAAGTGGTAAAGGAAAACAGCAACCAGATTAGAGGAGTAGAAGTCGTTAATTACCGGATGCAGAAGGTATTGTAACTAATAGTAGTCTGACTATCAATGTTCAACTCATTTTATTAACCCTTCTCATAAGTGAGTGGTAATAAGATTGCTTCTTTATACACATGTATGGTGAGTACAACTGGAAAAATCAGGAGTTTATATATAATTGAAATGAATTTCCTAATTTCAGTTTTTTAAAACCCTTTTATCAATGAAGCATATATTACTCCTAACTATACTGTCTGTATTATTTTTTGCTTGCCGTGAAGTTCAAGAGAAACAACAGAAAGCAGAGAGCAAACCTGCAACTACTAAACTGGCCCAATCAGGTTTAGGGATGGTAGCGGCGGCCCAACCGCTGGCTACTGCCGCCGGAAATAGTATTTTGGAGGCAGGTGGAAACGCTGCTGATGCTGCAGTAGCTACGGCCTTTGTTCTCGCGGTGGTAGAACCAACCATGAACGGTATAGGAGGTAGAAATCAGATATTGGTACGCCAGGCCGATGGAAGTTTTGTGGGGTACAACGGTATGACTGAAGTACCCGCGAGTTTTGTTCCGGCTGAAGAGCCGCCTAATAACGGCTATGGGACAGTAGCTACTCCGGGAGTAGTAGCCGCTCTTATGAGGCTGCATACCGAACATGGTTCTATGCCTTGGACCGAACTAATAAAACCAGCCATTCAGTATGCCAACGAAGGATTTGAAGTTTTAGAAGGCGAAGCAGTGCGGCATGCCTATGCACTGGAAGACATAAGACAGAACCCCGGTTTTCGCGGGCAGATGCTTAAAAACGACACAATGACATATAAAGCAGGAGAAATCTTAACACAGCCAGACTTGGCCAAAACCTTACAGCGAATAGCTGAAACCAACGGTAAAGATTTTTATCAAGGAGAAACGGCAAAAATGATTGCCGAAGATATGGCCGCCAACGGAGGGTTTGTCACTGAAACAGATCTCAAGGAATATAAAGCACCTGATGCACGATACGTGAAGACCATGTACCGAGGCTATGAAGTTCACTCCATTCCGGCTCCGGCAGGTGGTGGCTTAGTAGTAAAAGCCTTAAATATCCTAGAACAATTTGACCTGTCCTCTATGACGGACGCCCAATGGGCGGCAGTAGTCAATCAAGCACTGGCATTTGCCATTGAGAGCATGGGGTACGATTATAAAGAGGAAAACCTGGACTTGGTTCAGAGTAAGGAATGGGCCAAAGAAAAAGCCAGTGAAGTAGTTGTTCCTGAGAGTGTTCCGTTGCAAAACGCGGCGTACAACAGCTCAGGTAATCAACTGCTGGCGACCAATACCGACTGGGCCGGTGATACGTGGGGAACAGATAACCACCATACCACCCATTTTGTAACCGCCGACTGTTCAGGAATGGTTGTTTCTATTACCCAGACTATCGGGCCACTCTTTGGCTCCAAAGTAATTACGCCCGGTCTGGGTTTTGTGTATGCTTCTACGATGGGAGCCTATTTGTCAGGAGCCGATCAGGCCCCCGGTTCTCGGCCGAGAACCACTATTGCGCCCACCGTTGTGACCAAAGATGGCGAAACCGTCTTGGTTTTGGGTGCTGCCGGGGGACTACGCATCCTGTCGGGAATTGTACAAACTATCTCCAGGTCTATCGATCAAGGTATGAGCATTGAAGAGGCGGTGGCTGCGCCAAGAGTACACCCGGAAGCCGGTATGAATGATGGAAAACGGGAAGTGTTTCCACTGAAATTCAGCGCTGAATTTACCGAGACAAATGGATGGAATGCTACTGATTCCATTTATTGGCAAGAACAAGGTTTTGAGTCTGAGGCTATCACCCGGTATGGAGCATTTGCCAGGGTACACGCTATCGCCCGAGATGCAGAAACCGGGCTTTGGACAGGTATGGCCGATTTAGACTGGGAGGGTACCGCCAATGGGCCAGAAGCATCAATGTGTGAGCGGTAAAGAGGCTACAGAATAAAGGTACCAGGACTGATTACTCTGTAAAGTAAGCGTTGCTTTTGAATAAAGCATAGAATGATTGATTGAGCGAACAAGTATGTATTCTATTATTCACTCATTCATACTATCGTAAGAAGGTGTTTACCTCAACTATTACTTTCAGTGTTAGTAGATAAAGTGTTTACTCATAGCAACTATTGGAAAATAGGTAGTGTAATTAGAAAAAGTTGTGGGAGTATTTGTTAAAAAGTGAGTAGCATAAATGCACGAGTCCGCGTATCTTTCGTGTTATACGGATAGAAAAATCCGGCTAAATGACCGAACAGAACAACTAACGTCCGCTGATGTATCTAATATTTGACACCGAAACCACTGGCCTGCCCCGTGACTATAATGCGCCTATTTCTGACCTAGATAACTGGCCCCGCCTAGTACAGCTTTCCTGGCAGCTACACGATGCCGATGGAAGTCTGCGTTCGGCTCACGACTATATTGTGAAACCCGAAGGGTTTACTATTCCCTTCAATTCGGAGAAAGTGCACGGTATTTCTACCCAACGAGCCTTGGCTGAAGGACACCCGCTGAATAAAGTTCTTAGTAAGTTTAATGAAGACCTCCAGCATACCCAGCAGACCATTGGTCACAATGTCGATTTTGACCTGAATGTAACGGGTGCTGAGTTTCTGCGAGCGCAGATAGAAACTTCGCTGCTCAATATTGAGAAAGTAGATACAAAAGATGCTTCTACGGATTACTGTAAAATTCCCGGTGGGCGAGGTGGTAAATATAAGTGGCCTACCCTATCGGAGTTGCATGAAAAACTATTTGGCGTACCGTTCGATGGAGCGCATAACTCAGCCTTCGACGTAGATGCTACCGCCCGTTGCTTCTTCGGCTTGATGAAAGAACAGGTCATCTCGCCCTTTGACAGTACACCACTAGCCGAGATTACT
>ERZ1740058.561-NODE-561-length-26519-cov-9.018289_pt1 | contig 26519 bp, 21 predicted proteins | sample MGYA00581745_ERZ1740058 | MGnify/ENA primary metagenome ERZ1740058 (study PRJEB43018, sample SAMN04849742) | marine metagenome | isolation source: floating plastic debris | place: Pacific Ocean | collected 2008-08-30 | study: EMG produced TPA metagenomics assembly... | reverse complement strand
GCCGCAGCTCGTTCAAATCTTCTTCTTGTTCTTCGCGCTGCCCGAGTTCGGCATTTTGCTGTCGCCGTTTCAAGCCGTCTTGATCGGGATGACCATAAACGCCGGGGCGTACCTCACCGAAATTCAGCGGGCCGGCTTCATGTCGATCCAGTCGGCGGAGCTTGAAGCGGCGGAAACGCTGGGGTTTTCGCGGGTGCAGACCGTTTGGTACGTGATTGCGCCGCACATTGTGAAGACGCTCTATCCGGCGCTCTCCAACCACTACATCATCATGACGCTCGGCACCTCCATGGCCGCGATTTTCGGCGTGGAGGAGGTGACCGGTCGTGCGCTGAACGCCAACGCGATCAGCTTCCGCTCGTTTGAGATCTTCTCGATTACAGCGCTGATTTATATCGGGCTGACAATTGTCGCCTCTTTGATTCTGTATCTGCTGGGGCGGTGGCTGTTCCGGGTGAAAGCGCGGGCGCTTTGACCGATGCTTGAACGCCTCATCGACGAAGCGCCGCGCTTCTACACGTACTGGAACATGATTTTCCTCGCCGAAGCGGCGATGAATACGCTTCTGGTGTCGTTTTTCGGCTGCTTCATTGGGTATGTGGCGGGCTTTGTTGTCGCGACGCTGCGGGTGTCGCGCATCAACACATTTGCTCCGGGGCGCTGGCTGTTGATCATCTACACCGAGGGGGTCCGGCGTATCCCGTTCCTGGTGCTGATGTTTTGTGTGTTCTTCGCGTTTCAGCTGTCGGGGGCGGAGCTTTCGCTGTTTGTGATTGCGACGACGGCGGTGGCGCTGCGCATGTCGGCGCTGGCGGCGGAGAACGTGCGCGCAGGCTATGAGGCGATCAATCCGCGTCAGTGGGATGCGGCGATTGCCATGAACATGTCGCCGCTGTCGGCGCTGTTTCGGATCATCTTGCCGCAGGCCTGGCGGGTGATCCTGCCGCCGTCGACGATCCATACCGTGAGCATGATCAAGGAAACTTCGCTGATTTCGCAGATTGGTTTTTTGGAGCTGACATTTGCAGCGCGCGTGCTGACTCAGCGCGGGTTCTCGGCGCTGATTTGTTTTGGGACGGTGCTGATCCTGTACTTCATCATCTCGTGGTCGTTCCAACGCGTGGGGCGATACGCGGAGCGCAAGCTTGTGGAAGAGGCGCGCGGGAAGGCGGCTTTGCGCGGAGACAGCGCGCCGGCTGTGACGTCGGCGCCAGGGGCTGGCATGTGAGCGGCGATGTGACATGTGATGTGGCCGTTGTCGGCGCTGGAGACTCCGGCCGGCGCTGCGCGCTTTACTGCGCCGAGGCTGGTCTCGACGTGTGTCTTATCGACGAGAACAGCCATGGGACTCCGGATCGAAGGGCGTGGCTGCGGCTTGACCAAAGCGGCACTCCCGATGCGGCGGCGCTGAGGCGTGCGGGGGGGCGGACGCTGTTTTCGCACACGGTATGGACTGCGCTTGCGATGGATGAGCTGCCGACTGGTGGGGAAGGCTTTTGGCTGTCGGCGATGCATGCGGGCAGGGACACCGCGATCAAGGCCCGGGCTGTGGTTGATGCCACCGGCATGGGTGTCCGGGTCGTTCCGTTTGAAGGTTGGACCCTTCCGGGTGTGTTCGATTTTGACGACGCGTTTGGGTTTGGCGAAGCGCTGCCAGACGGACCGATCGTGGTCGCCGGCGCTGGCCTTGCGATCTACGCGGCCGCCGCGCACCTCGTCAGGGCGGGCGCCCCGCTCACGGCGGTGATTGACTTGGAGAGCGATGGTGTCTGGCGAGCTCGCCGGGGTGCGTTGCGTGCCGTGCCGGACGCGTTGCGGATGGCCATTCGGTGGCTGCGGACGATTAGAGGCGCCGGTGTTGAGGTGGTGCCAGGAGCGAGGGTGCGAGCGGCGCGCGGTGAGGGCGCTTTGGAAGCGGTTGTGGTCGAGTCCGTGGATGCCGAGGCCCGCGCGCTGGGTGAGCCGGAGCGCTCCATTGCAGCCGGTTCGCTCTTGGTGAGCCATGGGTTCATGCCGGGGGGAAACCTTGCGGCGCTGCTTGGGGCGTCGCGGCGCTATGACGAACGGTTCGGTGCGCCGATTCTGAACGTGGATGAGCGCGGCCGGACCAGTGTTGACGGACTTTTTGCTGTTGGTGGCGCCGCGCGAGGGCACAGCGTGGACGCTGGCGATGCTGCGTTGTGCGCGGCCGCTGTGGCGGCGGATTTTGGGGTTTCGGTCGATGAGGCGACTGTTGAGGCGGCGATGCGCGACCGTGACTGCCACGCACCGGCAGTTGCAGCTTTGCGGGATGCGGAACGGCTGCGCACGCCACTGATCAGTGTGATCCCGGCGACGACCACGATCTGCGCTTATGAGGGCGTGACTCGCGCCGATGTGGATGCTGCCGTCGATCAAGGCGCGGGGGATGTGAGCCAGCTGAAGCACTTTACGCGCCTCGGGATGGGGCCTTGCCGAGGGCGGCAATGCGGCGAGATCGCTGCCCATCTGATGGCGCAGAAGCTTGGCAAACCGCGCTCGGCCATGGGCTTGTTGACGCCCCGCCCACCGCTTCGTGCCGTGACGCTCGGCGATCTGGTGGGCGAGTTTAGCTACGCCGACATCCCAATTCCGGCGCCGGCACCGCTATGACGCAATCGCACATTCACGACCTTGGCGTTGTGGGCGCTGGTATTCACGGCGCCACCGTGGCGCTGTTTGCTGCGCGCGGGGGGATGGACGTGGCCCTTCTCGACCGCGGTGCGGTGTGCCGCGAGGCGTCGGGGGTGAACGCTGGCACGTTGACGATGCAAATGACCCGCGTTGCGCTGATCCCGTACGCGCTGGCTGGGCATCGGATGTGGGCGACGACCCGTGAATGGCTCGGCCATGACGTGGGCGTTGTGACCTGCGATGGGCTGTCGCTCGCCTATACCGAGGCGGAAGAGGAGCTTCTGGCGACGCGCGCTGCGCTGCGCCGCGAGGCAGGGGCGCCGATTGCGATGGTGACGCCCGCTGAGGCGCAGGAGATCGAGCCCGGCCTTGGCGAGGGCGTGCGCGCTGCCGCCCACTGCACAGTTGATGGCTACGCCGCAGCCTACCTCACCGGCCGCGCCTACCGGGTCGCGCTGGCGGAGGCTGGCGTTGCGATCCGCGAGTACATGCCCGTGAGTGCAGTGGAGCGCGAGGACGATGGCTTTGTGATCCGGGCGGCGACTGGGGCTATCCGGTGTCGGCGGCTCGTGCTGGCGGGGGGCGTGTGGCTTGAGCCGATGCTCGGCTGGTTGGGCGTGAAGTTGCCCATCAAGACGCTGGTGAATCAGCTTGCCGCGACGCAGCGGGTGCGGCCGGTGATGCGCACTGTCATTGGGATTGCGAGTGGGCTGTTGTCGCTCAAGCAGTTTCCCCACGGCAGCGTTGTGATCGGTGGTGGTTGGCAGGGGCTCGGGGGCCGGACAAAGCCGCGGGAGGGGTTTGCGCTGCTGCCGGACCGGCTGGTCGGCAATGTGCGGCTTGCGGTGCAGGCGATACCGGCGCTGCGGGAGGCGAAGCTGACGCGCGCTTGGGCGGGGCTGGAGGCGGAGACCGCCGACGCGATGCCGGCGGTGGGGCCTGTGCCGGGGGTGCCGGGGGCGTTCGTCTGCGGTTCGGTCCATTCTGGCTACACCAGCGGGCCTTACATTGCGAAGCTGCTCGCCGATCGCTTGCTGGGCCGTGAGCCCGCGCTTCCGCTCTTTCCCATCGACAGGCTGCTCCCTGAGGCGGGGCGCGACATGGCGGCGGCCTAGTGTCCGGCGCGGTGGTGACGGCGGGCCGCATGCGCGGGATCCACGCGGCGACTGTGACGCCATTGCGGGCCGATTTTTCCATCGATGAGGCGGCGCTAGAGGCTCATGTTGCCGCCTTGGCTGCGGCCCCAGGGATTGAGGGCTTTTTGATCAATGGCCATGCGGGCGAGAACTTTGTGCTCAGCGCCGATGAAAAGGCGCGGGTGGTCGATATTGCTCGGGCGGCGATACCGGATGGCCAGGTGCTATGTGCGGGGGTGAACGCTGAATCGAGCCTTGCCGCTGCGCAAGAGGCAGCGGCTGCGGAGCGGGCTGGGGCTGATGTTTTGCTGGTGTTCCCGCCCAATAGCTTTGCGCTCGCCCACCACGGCGGCGTTGTCGATCTTCACCACCGCCATGTGCTGGATGCCTGTGGGTTGCCGATCTTGCTCTACGGGGCGCCGGTGGGGGCGGGGCACATGGCCTATCGGCCAGAGACACTGTTGCGGCTTGCTGATGATCCGCGGGTGATCGGGATCAAGGAGGGCAGCTGGGAGGTGGCGGCGTACGAGGCCACATGGCGGCTGTTTGAGGGGCGGGACGATTTTGCGGTGCTCGGCTCGGGCGATGAGCACCTTCTGGCGAGCTACATGGTCGGCAGCGCCGGCAGCCAGGTGAGCCTTGCTGCGCTTGCGCCTCAACTGATTGTGGACTTGTTTGCCGCTGCGTCCGATGGGGAGTGGCAGCGGGCTCGGGGGCTGCATGATCGGGTGTATCCGCTTGCGAAGGCGATCTATGGCACCCATCCGGCGAGCCGGGCGACGGCGCGGCTGAAGGCGGCCCTTGCGCTTGTCGGAATTATTCCGGAGGCGACCGTGCGGCCGCCGCAACCGCCGCTGGGCAGCGCGGAAATCGCGGCGCTCACATCGGCCCTGGAAGCGGCCGGGATTTCGGTTTGATGGGCCTTAGGCTAGGTCAGCTCGGTCCAGACCTTTGACAGGGCCTCGAATACCATTTGCACCCGCGGGTCGGAGCGTTGGGCTTTGAGTGAGAGCAGGCTGAGCGAGGTTTCGATTTCGACCTGATCTGCGATGGCAAGCCCGTTGGCTTGCTTCTCGAAGAAGGCCAGTGAATCGCGGCAAAGGCTCAAGCCGAGACCGGAGCGAACCATCGCCAGCATCGACAGCTCTTGGTCGACGGTGGCGATGACGTTTTGCGTCAGGCCTCGGGCGGCGAAGATTTTGCTAAGGAGCCGGTTGTGCACCGAGGCTGGGAGGGTGCCGATCCATGGTAGCGCCGCAAGCTCGTCCCAGTCCTTGCCGCGCACCCTGTCGTCCCAGCCGCGGGGGGCGACGACGAGGTAGGAGAAGTGGGTGAGCGTCTTTTTGTAGACCTTGCGGGTGAGGTCGCCTGATGTGGTGCCTGAAATTGGTTCGAGTTCGCCGAGGTAGAAGCCGACATCGAGATCGCGGCGCAGGAGACGCGCCAGTATTTCGCCGCTGACGCCGTGGACGAGTTCTGTGCGCAGGCGCGGGGCGGATGAGGTCAACTCGGCGAGGAGGCCGCCGAGGCGGATGAAGTCTGGGTCGATGATCGTGCCCATGCGCACGACACCTTCGACCGCGCCGGTGAGGCTTTTGGCGCTGATGTCGAACTCGGCCATGGCGGCGAGGACTTTTTCGGCTTTGAGGGCGAGGGCGGAGCCGTCCGCGGTGAGTTCGAGGCCTTTATGGGTGCGCCGGAAGAGCGGGGTGCCGCAGGCCTGGGACAGGCGGCGTAGCTGCAGTGTGACGGCGGGTTGGGTGAGGTTGAGCGTGTCGGCCGCGCGTGTGACGTTTCCCTCCCGCGCAACGGTCACCAGCGCGGTGAGCGTGCGCAGATCGCCGACGTGGTTCATAGCGGCTCTCCCGACCAATGAATCAGAATTTTATAATGCTCTGCGTAACAAGTCATTGGATTATATCGCGTGATTCTCGCACGTTATGGTGTGATCGAGCCGGGAGAGCGCGACATGTCTGGGGATGCTTTCGATTACATCATCGTTGGGGCTGGCACCGCGGGTTGCCTGCTGGCGAACCGACTGAGCAAGGATCCAAAGAAGCGCGTCTTGCTGATCGAGGCCGGCAAGAAAGACAACTATATTTGGATCCACGTGCCGGTCGGGTACCTTTACTGTATTGGCAATCCGCGGACCGACTGGCTTTATGAGACCGAGGCGACGCCTGGGCTTAATGGCCGCTCACTGCGCTATCCGCGCGGCAAGACGCTCGGCGGCTGCTCGTCGATCAACGGCATGATCTACATGCGTGGGCAGGCGCGGGATTACGACCATTGGGCGGCGATGACTGGGGACGAGGAATGGTCCTGGTCGAATGCTGTGCCGGACTTCAAGGCTCATGAAGATCACTATCGCCTGGACAATGGCGCCGATCCGCAGACTGGGGGGAATAGTCGCTTTTCTGATTTGCACGGCGGCGACGGTGAGCTGCGGGTGGAGAAGCAGCGGCTGCGTTGGGATATTCTTGAGGCGTTCGCCAAGGCGGCCAATGAAGCGGGTATCGAATCGACTGATGACTTCAATAGCGGCGACAATGCTGGCGTCGGTTACTTTGAGGTGACGCAGAAGTCGGGTTGGCGCTGGAACGGGTCGAAGGCGTTCTTGCGGCCCATCAGCGACCGCGACAATCTTGTGGTTTGGACCGAGTGCCAAGTTGAGCGGCTGGCGTTTGACGCGACCGCGGATGGCGCGACGCGCTGCAGCGGAGTTGTCGTGCGCCGGGGCGGTGAAACGGTGACGGTGCGTGCCGCCGGCGAAGTGGTGTTGTCGGCCGGGTCGATTGGATCGCCGCAGATTTTGCAGATGTCGGGTATTGGTTCCGCGTCGCTGAGCCGGCGACACGGTATTGATGTCGTCGCGGACCTGCCGGGCGTTGGCGAGAACTTGCAGGATCACTTGCAGATCCGGGCGGTGTTTAAGGTGGAGAACGCCAAGACGCTCAACACGCTGGCAAATTCTCTGTTCGGTAAGGCGTCGATTGGGCTTGAGTATCTGCTCAATCGCTCCGGACCGATGAGCATGTCGCCGAGCCAGCTGGGCGCTTTTACGCGGTCGGACCCCAGCCGGCCTTACGCGAACCTTGAGTATCACGTGCAGCCGCTGAGCCTTGATGCGTTCGGCGAGGACTTGCATCCGTTCACGGCAATGACGGCGAGCGTGTGCAACCTCAACCCGACGTCTCGCGGCCATGTGCGGATCAAATCGAATCGGATGGATGACGCGCCTGAAATCGCGCCGAACTACTTGTCGACGGACGAGGACCGGACGATTGCAGCACAAAGCTTGCGTCAGGTGCGGCAGATTATGGCGATGCCGGCACTCCAGAAGTATAATCCGAAAGAGTGGAAGCCGGGGATTGAGTTTCAATCCGACGAAGAGCTTGCGAAACTTGCCGGCGACATCGCGACCACGATCTTCCACCCCACCGGCACTGCCAAAATGGGCCGTGATGATGATCCAAATGCCGTTGTCGACACACGTCTTCGCGTGCGCGGGATCGAAGGCCTTCGCGTGGTGGATGCGAGCGTGATGCCGGAGATTACCAGCGGCAACACAAACGCTCCGACACTGATGATTGCGGAGAAGGCCGCTCGTTGGATGCAGATGGCTGGATGAGCAGCCAGGTTTGGGGCGGCTGAGTGTGAAACATTCGTTCGTTTTTGTTGAAGTTTGGTTTGCGCGACGGGAAGACCCATTTCAGCCCGCGCCTGTCGCGCTGAATACTGCTTTCAAGGCAGTTGGTGATAAACTTTGGCGCAGTGACCGCCGCTGAGTTGGAACCCGATCCATGCGACACGCTCCCACTTCCCTGTTGCCGCTGAAGGGCGTGAAAGTGCTCGATTTCGGGCAATTCATAGCTGGCCCAGCGGTTGCGATGATCTTGGCTGATCTTGGCGCGACTGTGGTGCATGTGGATCCGCCGGGTGGGCCGAAGTGGGTGAGCCCTGCCAATGCTACGCTAAACCGCAACAAGATGATCGTCACCATCGACCTCAAAACACAGGAGGGCTTGGCGCAGGCGCTCGACCTTGTGGCTGAGGCAGATATTGTCATCGAGAACTTTCGGCCGGGCGTGATGAAGCGTCTCGGTATCGACTTTGCGGAGCTGCGTGAGGAGCGGCCCGAGCTGATCTCGCTGTCGATCCCGGGTTTTGCCTCCAACGATGAGCTGCGGCGCGACTGGCGTGCGTTTGAGAGCATCATCGCGGCGTGCTCTGGCGTCTTCACCGATATGGGGCTGAACCGTGTGTTGATGGGCGTCAATCCATCCTATTCGCCGCTGCCGCTATCGTCGGCCTATGGGACGATGCTCGCCGCATCCTCGGTGGTGCTGGCGCTGCAGTCGCGCGAGCGCACCGGTTATGGCGATGAAATTGAAGTGCCTCTCGCATCGGCGGTGATGGAGGGGCTCTGCTACAACTCCATCAATGTGCAGGGTTATCCCGACCGCTACAAAAGCCAGCGGGAAGCTGAGATTGAACGGCGGCGCGTTGAAGGTCTGCCGATGAACATCACCTACGATGAGCTTCAGGAGCTGCTCGACCCGTTCTATCGCTCGTATAAGTGCAAAGACGGGCGAATGTTTTACGTCGTCTGTCCAAGCCACAAGAACCACGCCAAACGTTGTCTGAAGACACTCGGGATTTACGATGAACTTGTCGCTGAAGGGCTGACTGAAGAAGACGATACGTACTTGCCGATGTCGGAATGGACGTCTGAGGTTTCGCTGGGCGTTTATCCGCTGCCCAAGGCATGGGCGGACAGAATTGCTGAGCGCATGAAAGAAGTCTTCATGACGCGCACATCGAAGGAGTGGGAACGGATTTTTGGCCGCGGCCGCTTTCCTGGCGCGCCGCAGCGCTGGCTGCAGGAGTGGATTAACGACGACCACGCCGAAACGACTGGACTGATGATCGAGGTGGAGGACCCTGAGTTCGGCACCATGATCCAGCCGGGGCCGATGGTGTGGCTCGAGGAAAGCGGCGAGGAGATGCTGACGCCGATGCCGCGCCGGTGGGTCGGGGTCGACACTGCGCTGCGGGAGTTTCGACGTATGCCCACCAAGCTGCCGCGCCCGCGGCGCAGCCGGCAGAAGGCGGGCTGGCTGGATGGCGTGCGAATATTGGACCTGTGCAACGTCATCGCGGGGCCGCACTCGGTGACGTATCTGGCCCGGTTTGGCGCCGAGGTCATTAAGCTCGATCCGGCGAAACCAAAGTATGACGCCTGGAATACTGTGATCTTCAGCTTGTCGCACGGTCGGGGCAAGCGCTCGGTGCTTGCGGACATGACCACCAAGGATGGGCGCGAAATCTTTGAAAAGCTTGTCGCGTCGGTGGATGTCATTGTGTGGAACGCGCCCGATCGGCAGATCCGGGAGATGGGGTTGGACGCGGAAGGGCTGAAGGCGCTGAACCCTGAAGTCATCTTATGCCAGCTCGATTGCTTTAGCGGTGTGAGGCCAGGGCCGCGCACCAACTATCTGGGTTACGACGACTTGGTGCAGGCGACGACCGGGATTATGACGCGCTTTGGCGGGAGCATGGAGACCCCTGAGGAACACGCACATGTGGGCACGATCGACGTGATGTGCGGTTTTGGCGGCTCCTTGGGCGTCGCGACGGCGCTCTACCAAAAGCTAACGTCGGGGCGGACCGGCCGCCCCAAAACATCTTTAGCCGCTTTGGCTGGACTGGCACAGATTTCGTTCTGTTATGACTATGAGCGGCGGGGGCTGTTCGATGAACCCTCGGGGCGGGAAGTCAATGGAACCGGTGCGTTGGAGCGGTTTTACTATACGGCTGAGGGATTCATTCTGCTGAGCGCCTATGAGTGGGAGTTGCCTAAGCTTGATAGCGTTGAGGGACTGCACGGCATTGCCGACGTGAAGTTTGAAGATCGGGCGGCGTTTCTCGCGGCGGCTTTTGGCGGATTGAGGGCGGAGGACTGGCGCGAGCGTTTGGTTGCGGCCGACATTGGCGCAACGGTTTGCGAGAATATTGAGAGTATTCGCGCGTACAATAGTCGCCCGGCCGATGGCACTCCTGGGACGCACAACGGGAGTTACTCATTTTCGATTTACCAAGACCATCCCAGTGGACACGTGGTCACTCAACTTGATCCGTTCGCGATCCGGCCGGCCTACGGTATGATTTACCCATTAGAGCCGTCGGAAAAGTTTGGCGCGTCGACGCGAGAGGTGCTGATAGAGCTTGGCTATTCTGAAGCGGATATCGACCGGATGATCGAAGAGGGCGATGTCAGTGAGAGCTGGAGCCGCGAATACTTGCCAAGTTGAGATTTCATGAAGGCATGACCTAGGCTGTCTTCGCGGTGGTTCTTCGCTCGATCGAGATCGCGCCGCTGCGGATGAGTAGCGCAGTTCTGGTCTCGAATTATAGAGCCGCTCGCGTCGTCATAGCGTCATCCGCACGGTGTTGTCTGGCGGGTGCGGTTGAGTTTTGCGTGGAATGTACCGCATGGACTACAGAAGCTGGCGTCAGCGGCCACGCTCCAACGACGTCGATTGTGAGCGCAGACAATGCGAACTAGATGGCCTGCGTGATGGGAGGACAGGAATGAATAACCTCATGGATATCACAAGGCGCAATGTCCTGAAGGCGGCCGGCGCTGTGACGGCATCGGCAACGTTGCTGGGGGCCGGCACGGCTTATGCGGCGCCGCGCAAGGGCGGTACGGCACGGTTTGGCATTGGCGATGGCAGCACGAGCGATACGCTCGATCCGGCCAAAACGGCCTCGACGTTCTCCCAGCTCGTTGTTTTTGGTGGGCTTGGCAACACGCTGACGTCAGTGGCGCCGAACGGCGATCTCGTCCCGGACTTAGCCGAAAGCTGGGAAGATGCCGGCCGTGCGAAGCAATGGGTGTTCCGCTTGGTGCCTGGAGTGGAGTTTCACAACGGCAAATCGCTGACGGCGCAGGATGTGATCGCGACGATGGACTACCATCGGCGGGAGGACAGCGGATCGGGAGCGCGGACAATTGCGCAGACAATCGCGCACATGAAGGCCGACGACGACCAGACCATCATCTTCGAGCTGGTCGAGCCGAACGCGGACTTCCCGTTCCTGGTGAACACCTACCAGCTGGTCATTATGCCCACTGACGCGGACGGTAACGTTGATCCCACAAGCGGGATCGGCACCGGGTCGTACCGGTTGGGCACTTTCGAGGCGGGTCAGCGCGCGCGGCTGGAGCGCTTCGAGAACCACCACCACGCAGATCGCGGCTGGTTCGATGCTGTCGAGTTGGTGCTGATTAACGACGATGCGGCTCGTCAGGCAGCTTTCCTGACCGGCGAGGTGGACATCATCAATCGCGTGCCGCCCGATTCGGTCTCGCGGCTTTCGCGCTCTCCGAAGGCGCAGATTGTTGAGGTCACCGGAAACCAGCACTTCGTGTTTCCGATGCACGTCGACACGCCGCCGTTCAACGACCCTGATGTGCGCCTTGCGCTCAAGCTTGCCATTGATCGGCAGGCGATTGTTGATCGTGTGTTGATGGGCCACGGTGCGGTCGCGAACGATCACCCCATCGGCCCCGCTAACACCTACTTTGCTGACGATTTGGAGCAGCGGGCCTACGACCCGGATGAGGCACGGCATCATCTGAAGAAGGCGGGCCTGGAAAACCTGACGGTGGACCTTTCGGTGTCCAACGCCGCGTTCCCGGGCACTGTGGACACCGGAGTGCTGTACAAGGAGGCGGCCGAGAAAGCCGGCATTGAGATCAACTTGGTGCGCGAGCCGTCTGACGGATATTGGTCGAATGTGTGGTTGAAGAAGCCGTTTTGCGCGTCCTACTGGGGCGGGCGGCCGACTGAAAACTGGATGTTCAGCACAGCGTACGTCGCGGGCGCGGCTTGGAACGAGACGCGTTGGTCGAACGAGCGTTTTGCAGAGCTTCTGCAGATGGGGCAGACGACTACGAACCCGGACGACCGCCGCGGAATCTATCGCGAAATGCAGAAGATCGTGCGCGATGATGGCGGCTCGCTGATCTTCGCCTACGGCAACTATATCGATGCCGCATCCGATGCTGTAGGCGTGCCTGAGAGCGTGTCGAACCAGTATGAGCTAGACGGTTTCCGCGCCCTCGACAGCTGGTGGTTCAAGTGAGACCGTTTGCGCTGCCGGGGGTTTGTTCCGCCGGCAGCGCCTTGCGTTACTGGCCGCTCGGCTGCTGATCGCGCGGTTGGCCTGTGGGTGCACTCATCCTGCGGCGGATCGCGCTTGCGCTACTTGCCTTGGTGCTGATCTCGCTGGTCGTATTCGCCAGCGTTGAGTTGCTTCCTGGCGACTTTGCCGATGTGATCCTAGGCCAAAGCGCAACGCCAGAGGCGGTGGCCGCATTGCGCCAGGGCCTTGGCCTCGATGAGCCTGCCGTCGGCCGGTACCTGGGGTGGGTGAGCGGAGCACTGCAGGGCGATTTTGGTCAGTCGCTAGCGTCCGGCCGCGCGGTTTCGGAGCTGATTGGCGGCCGTCTGGTCAACACGGGGTTTTTAGCCGCGTATGCTGCCATCGTCGCGGTGCCGTTGTCGGTCACGCTGGGCGCCGTTGCCGCCCTTTATCAAAGCTCGTTTGCGGACCGGGTGATCAACATTCTGTCGCTGGGCTTCATCTCGCTGCCTGAGTTTTTCGTCGGCTACGTTCTCATTTTGGTGTTTGCGGTGAACTTGGGGGTTCTGCCGAGCCTCGCGCTTTTGACGCCGGAGATGAGCTTTGGCGAGATGCTCGTTCGCACGCTGCTGCCGGCGATGACTTTGGTGATGGTTGTGACCGGCCACATGATGCGCATGACGCGCACCGCACTCGTGGACATCCTGTCCCGCCCGTACATCGAGATGGCTGAGCTGAAGGGCGTGGGGCGGGCGCGCATCGTGTTTTGGCATGCTCTGCCGAACGCGGTCGGCCCGATCGCCAACGTGATCGCCATCAATCTTGCTTACCTCGTGGTTGGGGTTGTCGTGGTGGAGGTGGTGTTTGTTTATCCCGGCATCGGCCAGCTATTTGTGGACAGCGTGTCGAGCCGTGACCTGCCGGTGGTGCAGGCGTGCTGCCTCATCTTTGCGTCGGTCTATATCATCCTCAATCTGTTGGCGGACGTGGCGCAGCTGTTGTCCAACCCGCGCCTGAGGCAGCCCAAATGAGCGTGGTGACCGGCCGCCGCGCGAGGCGTTCGATGTCGGTTCCGGCATGGACCGCTCGGATCTGTGTCGGCGTCATTGCGCTCTACGCATTCGTGACAGTGTTCGCGCCTTTGCTGTCGCCATACGGCGAGACCGAGATCGTGGGCGCACCGTTTGAGCCCGCGAGCAGTGAGTTCTGGATGGGCACAGACAACCTCGGCCGCGATATGCTTTCGCGCCTTATTTGGGGGGCGCGCAACACCGTCGGTGTGGCGCTCGCGGTCACCGTTCTGTCGTTCGTGATCGGCGGGACACTGGGCCTAATGGCTGCTGTACGCGGCGGCTTGGCCGATCAGGTGCTCTCGCGGGTTGCCGACGCGCTCATGGCGCTGCCGCCGTTGGTGTTGGCGCTGTTGCTGTTGACGGTGTTTGGGACAGGCTTTGCGAGCTTGGTGACCGTCATTGCGCTGATTGATGCAACGCGGGTTTTTCGCGTGGCCCGCGCGGCGGGGCTGGACGTCGCGTCGATGGACTATGTGGAGGCGGCGCGAATTCGGGGCGAGGGGCTGTTCTCCATTATCGGACGCGAGGTGCTGCCGAACGTGAAAGCGCCGCTGACGGCGGAGTTCGGCCTTCGTTTTTGCTTTGTGTTCCTGTTTATCGCCACGCTCAGCTTTCTGGGGCTGGGGCTTCAGCCGCCGGCTGCCGACTGGGGCGGTATGGTCCGCGACAACGCCTCGCTGGTGCTCTACGCTGAGCTAACGCCGCTCTACCCGGCGCTTGCGATGGCCGTCCTCACCGTGGCGGTCAACCTTACGGTCGACCATGTGCTGAAGCGTGCGGCGGACCCGCGATCATGACGGGTGCTGGTCCGATTATGCGGATCCGCGGGCTCAGCGTTGAGAGCGCGGCGGGGCAACGCCTCCTCAGCGATGCAGACCTGGAGGTTGGGCGGGGCGAGTTGGTGGGGTTGGTCGGTGCGAGCGGGGCCGGAAAAACCACGCTCGGGCTCGCTGCGCTCGGCCATGTGCGGCGTGGGTGCAGGATTGTTGGCGGTCAAATCCTGCTGGGGGATGAGGACCTTGCAGTGGCATCGCCGCGCCGGTTGCGTGAGCTCCGGCGAACGCGGCTCACCTATGTGGCGCAAAGTGCGGCGTCGGCCTTTAATCCAGCGCATCAGCTGATGCCGCAAATCGTTGAAGGGGCCGTGCGGTATGGTCTGACGAGCTGCACGGAGGCGGTGCGCGAAGCGCTTCACCTGCTGGAGCGGTTTGATGTTCCCGATCCCGTGACGTTCGGCGCGCGTTACCCGCACCAAGTGTCCGGCGGTCAGCTTCAGCGGGCGATGATAGCGATGGCGATGCTGTGCCAGCCGGACATTGTCGTGTTCGATGAGCCGACGACGGCGCTCGACGTTGCGACACAAGCTGAAGTTCTGGCCGTCATTGGCGAAGCGGTGTCGATGACTGGCGCGTCGGGCATTTACATCTCCCACGATTTGGAGCTGGTCGCGCGCGTCGTGGACCGGGTCAGTGTGGTGGATGGCGGTCGCGTGGTCCGAAGTGGCCCCACCGCACAGGCTCTGGCCGCGATTGCGCGGGACCAAACCGGCGCGACCCTTGATGCTGACGACGGTCCGGCTAACGCGACCTGCGACGCCATCCTGGCGCTGGATGGGATTGTTGCGGGATACAGCGCAACCCCGGTGCTGCATGGAGTGTCGGTCAGCGTTCCGGCAGGTGGAGCGGTCGGCTTGGTGGGGCGGTCGGGATCGGGGAAAAGCTCCATCGCACGGGTGGTGACGGGACTGCTGCCGCCCACCGCCGGCACGATCGCGTTCGAGGGGCGACGGCTCGATCCCCGGTGGTCAAAGCGGGCGCGATCCGACCTTGCTGCGATCCAGCTTGTTTATCAAAGCCCCGATACGGCGCTGAACCCCAGCCAGACCGTAGAGCGGATCATTTCGCGACCGCTAGAGATAGCGGGCGGTCTGTCAAAAGACGCGCGGCAGGAGCGCGTGCGTGAGTTGTTGGACGTGATGGGGCTTCCGCCGGCAGAGTTTTTAGGTCGACGGCCGGGCACGCTGTCGGGGGGGCAAAAGCAAAGGGTCGCCATTGCGCGTGCTCTGGCGAGCGAACCGCGGCTTTTGGTGTGCGATGAGATCACCTCCGCGCTTGATGCCGATGCGGCTGACCTTGTGATCGACCGGCTTGCGGAGCTGCGGCGCACCCACAGCATTTCATTGCTGTTTATCAGCCATGAACTGGCCATGGTACGCGCCATCTGCGACCAGGTGGTCGTGCTAGAAAGCGGCCGCGTTGTGGAAGCTGGACCGACCGATCAGGTGTTTACGAACCCGCAAAGCGTGGTGACACGCCATCTCATTGACGCCGATTTGCGCTATGGGACGGTATCGTCAACGACGCGTGAGGTGCCGGTCCAGTGAGCGGGAGTGGAGAGGCGAGGGCAGCCGTGGCTGCACCGGCATCGGTTGCCGCGCCGATCACGGTGATTGCCGTCCTCATGGTGTTCACCATGTCGATGGACCTATACCTGCCGACCTTTCCTGAACTCACAGAAGCTTTGTCCACAACGCCGACCATGGTGCAGCTGACGCTAACGCTGAACCTTGTGGCGTATGCGCTCGCGACGTTGGTCCACGGGTTGCTGGCCGACCGTTATGGTCGCCAGAGAGTGCTTTCCGCCGGGCTCGTGACCTTTCTGGCTGCGAGCCTTGTGTGCATGTTGGCGCCGACAATCTCGTGGCTGCTTGCGGGCCGTGTCGGGCAAGGGCTGGCGGCCAGCACGGGAACGGTGCTGACCGCGCTCATTTTGCGCGAGTTGTTCGACGATGAGCGGGCCCAGCGCTGGCTTTCTGTGATGGCAATTGCGGTGGGATTTGGACCCGCGGTGGCGCCTCTGGTTGGGGCGGTGGTGGCAGACAGTTTTGGCTGGCGGGCCAACTTTGGTTTGCTGGCCGCGTTGGCTGGCATCGGCTTTATCGCGGTGTTGCGTTTCGTGCCGGAAACGCGCCCGAGGGGGCAGTCGGTGCCTTCGGCCGGCACGGTTGTTCGGCGTTATGCCGCCGTTTTCAGGAACGGTTTATTTCAACGCTACCAGCTGCTTAACGCGTTAAGCCTTGCGGCTTTGTTTGCTTTTGTGACGGCGGCGCCGTTCGTATTTATCGGAACCTTTGGTTTGACGCCGACACGCTATGCGATGCTGCATGGCGCGCTTGTGATGCTGTATATTATTGCCGCCATCACCAATGGAGTCTTGGCGGGACGGGTTGAGCCCATCCGAATGATACAGTTGGCGCTTGTCATCGGGTCGGTCGGGATTGGCACGCTGATCGTTGGCGCAGTGCTGTTCGACCCAAGCCTGGTCACTGTGCTGCTGGGGATGGCGTTTTGCGCGGTGGCGATGGGGCTTTTGATGGCCAACGCTTGGCTCTTGCTGCTTAACGCGGTTGCCCCAAGCGAGCGGGCGACGGCGTCGGCACTGTCGAGCTTTTCGCAGATGCTGATCGCCGCGGTGGCGAGCCTTGCCGTTGCGATGCTGCCGGCGGGGTCTTTGTGGGCGATGAGCCTGGTCGTCAGCCTTTGCTTGGCCGGCTGCCTTTGTGCTTATGCGTTTCTCGGGCGTAGGTCATCAGGGCGAACATCACCGTAAGCCTAAAGTGGTATAGATTCAGATGTATACTTTAATTTTCGTTTGAAAATCGCGTTTTTACTCTGTTTGATTGGAGGTTTTGCCGCGGTAGTGCCCACACAGCAGGCACGGTTGCGGTTAAGCCAAAAGGCGGCGGACTGTGCCGATGTCGGCTTCGTCAAAACCATGGCCGGAGCCCGGCTTGATGCGCGTTTCAGCGGCAGCGCCCATGGCTTCTAGCACGCGGGCGCTGTCGTGGACCCGCGCGAGCGGGATGTGCGGGTCGTCCTCGTGGCAGGAGAGGTAGACCGGCACACCGTCGAGGCGGGCGGTGTAGTCGAACGCTTTGTCAGGAAAGCCGCGGATGGTTGGCTTTTGCGGTGCGTCTGAGGTGCCGGCGAGGCCGGCGGACAGGCCGATGATTGCGGCGAGGGGGGCGCCGCGGCGTGCGGCTGCCTCTAAGGCGAGACACCCGCCTTGGCTAAAGCCGAGAAGCACAATCTGCTGGGGCGAAAACCCTTCCTCAAGTGCGGCCTGAGTGGCGCGGTCGACAGCGGCGAGGGCTGAATTGAGCCAGGGTTCGAGCGTTTCGGTGGGTGCAAGAAAGCTCGTGGGCCACCACGAGTGGCCTGCGGCCTGGGGCGCGAACGCGGCGACGTCCGGAAGGCCTAGAGCGCCGGCAAGTCCCAGCATCTGGTCGGCACTGGCGCCGCGCCCGTGCACCAGGATGAGCACCTTCCGCGCGATCGCCGCTGTTGGGCCGGCGCGCAGAAGCGCACCACCGCCATGCGGGTCGGCCAAGGGATCGACGTTGAGGCCAGCTGTCACGCCGGCACTCGGATCGGCGGGAGGATCTTTTCGATCCGGTCGCGCACGGCTTCATAGCGCGGCGGCAGCTTTAATGTCTGGCCCAGTGTTTCAACGGGCTCGTCGGTGGCAAAGCCCGGGGGATCGGTGGCGATTTCGAACAGCACACCACCGGGCTCGCGGAAGTAGATCGCGTCGAAGTACTGGCGGTCGATGACCGGCGTCACATCGAGGCCGGCAGAGGCGACGCGCTCGCGCCAGGCGAGGTGCGTTTCATGGTCCGGCACGCGGAAGGCCACGTGGTGGAACGTGCCAGCGCCCATGGCGCCCGGCACGCGTGTCTCGGCGCGCAGGAGATCAACGGTCGTGCTGTCGGTGGTTTTGAAGCGCAGGCGCTGCCCATGGTCGTCACGCTCTTCGCCCATCGCGGTGAGGCCCATCACATCGGTGAGCACGCGGGCGGAGGGCTCCGGGTCGCGCACCCACAGCGTGATGCCGGCGATGTGGCCGTAGTCCTGGCCAGGACGTTCGACAATTTCGAGGGGCATGCGGTCGGGGTCGGCAAATGTAATCACGCTCTCGCCGAACCGCTCCACGGGGCCGACGAAGTCGATGCCGTGTTCGGCCAGCATCTCGGCAGCATCGCCGATCCCACCAGCTGGCGCGCTGAGCGCCATGGCGCTGGCCATCCCGGGGCCGGCGCGGCCTGGACCTGCATCCACGAACGGGAAGAAGGTGATGATGGTGCCCGGTGAGCCGGCGTGATCACCGTAGTAGAGGTGATAGGTGCCGGGTTCGTCGAAGTTGACTGTGCGCTTCACCAGTCGGCGGCCGAGGCTTTTGACGTAGAAGTCGATGTTCTCTTGCGGAGAGGCGCACATGGCCGTCACGTGGTGAAGGCCGGGGATTGCAGTTTGCATAGGTCTAACTCGTGAACGCGTTGCCGCCCGTGGCCCGGCGCGGTTTGCCGATGTCCTCTGGCAGCGGGATGAACTCTTCTTCGTCGCCCGGAACAGTCTCGAACCGGCAGCGACGCCACTCTTCCTTTGCCTGCTCGATGCGCTCCGGACGGCTGGACACGAAATTCCACCAAATCCAGCGGGGGCCTTCCATGGGCTCACCACCGAAGAGCATGACGCGGGCGTTGGTGACGGCGTTGATGACGATCTGGTCGCCGGGGCGCAGGATGAGAAGTTGGCCCGGTGTAAAGCGCTGTCCGGCCACCTCAATTTCGCCATCGATGGTGTAGAGCGCGCGCTCGGGCACGGTTGGTTCGATGGGCGTGCGCGTCCCGGCGGCGAGCTGGATGTCGGCGTAGAGCGTTTCGGAGGGCGCGGCGAGCGGCGAGGTGGCGCCGAACGCGCTGCCGGCGATCATGCGCGCGCTAAAGCCAGCGGCCTCCACCACGGGAAGTTCGGTTTTGCCGTGGTGGGCGAAGTCTGGGTCGCTTTCTTCCAGGTGTGCCGGCATCGCCATCCAGGTTTGGATCCCGAAGAGCTTTTGCCCGTTTGCGCGGCGCTCCTCGCTGGTGCGCTCGGAGTGGACGATGCCGCGGCCGGCCGTCATCCAGTTCACCGCACCGGGCTCGATGGAGAGGTCGGTTCCCAAGCTGTCACGGTGCCAGATTTGGCCCTCGAACAGGTAGGTGAGGGTCGACAGATTAATGTGCGGATGGGGGCGGACATCGATCCCCTGATCGGTGAGGAACTCGGCGGGGCCCATCTGGTCGAAGAAGATGAACGGGCCGACCATTTGGCGCTTCACGCTGGGCAGCGCGCGGCGGACGACCATTTCGCCAAGGTCGACAGCGCGGGGGACGATGAGCATTTCGATGGCGTCGACGCTGGCGGTATCGCCAGGGATGGGGTCGGGATGCTGGCTCCAGGTCATTTATCAGCCTTTTCAAATTCAACTCTGGCCGGAAGGTAGTGCTGAACATAGGGCGGTGCGTTGACAGTTTGGCGGATCGCCTCCTGCAGCTTGGCTTCCGCATCCGTGACGCGCTCGTGCTGGCGCAGGTGGTCGAGCCAGGATGCGGTGAAGAAAACTTCTCGCACTATGTCTTGCTCTTCGAGCGGTTGCATGAGGCGCCAGTTGTAACCGCCGTCGCGCAGGCGGCTAGTGCGAAGATCATTGATCAGCGCGTGGAAGGTTTCGCGCTGGTCGGCGGTGACTTTGTAGTCAACCGTGACCATGACGGGGCCTGCGTCGCCGGCGAGGGGAGGCACCGGTGGGGGGGCTGGCCAGTGGAGGCTGGGACTGCGGTCCACCCCGCCCTTGGTAAGGCGGATGGTGCGGGTGAGGACTGCAGTGACGGCGAGCGCCGCGGCGGCGATGAGGAGTGTTGGCGCGACGCCGACTGCCTCTGCCACAAGGCCCCATAGGATCGCGCCGCCCGTCATGGCGCCGAAGAAGGCGGTTAGGAACAGCGACAGGCCGCGGGCGCGAACCCAGTTGGGGAGGGAAGCCTGGGCCGACACTTGGAAGCTGGAGAGCGAGGCAATCCAGCTGGCGCCGGCGAGAAGGGCTGCTGGGACGGCGGCCCAGGGCGCGGGGGCCAGCGCAAAGCCAACCATTGAGGCGGCTGTGCCCAGACCGCCGACCATCACGACCTCGTCTGGACCGAGCCGCGCCCTCAGAAGCGGGAGCAATGCGGCGCCGCCGACAGCGCCCGCGCCGACGCAACCCAAGAGGATGCCGTAAAGGGGTGCACCGCCCTCGAGCACGTTGCGGGCGATGAGGGGGAGCATCGCCCAGAAGGCGGCGGCGAACACAAAGAAGGTGACTGCGCGCAGGATGGTGCGCTGAAGGTCAGGGCTCCTGCGGGCGTAGCGCAAGCCAGCGCCCATGGCAGGCAGCACGTGTTCTGGCGGAAGTGCGCCCTCACGTTTGGTTTCGCCGCGCCAGAGCCAGAGGGCCGCGATGACGCCGATGAAGCTGATCGCGTTGGCAAAGAACGGCGCGTAGAGCCCTACCGACACGATGAGTGCGCCGCCGAGCGCTGGGCCGATGGCGCGGCTCACGTTGACGCCCACAGAGTTGAGCGAGACGGCGGCGCCCAGCTGATCGCGCGGGACGAGCCCTGGTACGATGGCCTGCCAGGCGGGCGCCAGGAAGGCTGCGCCGGAGCCCAGGAGGAAGGTGAAGAGCAGGAGCAATTCCACCGTCATGGCGTCCGCCCAGACCACGGCTGCGAGGATTGTCGCCACCACTGTTTGAAGGAGGACTACCGTAAGGAGGAGGCGCCTGCGGTCGATGATATCGGCCAGCGCGCCGGCGGGGAGGGCGAACAGAAAGACGGGGAGCGTAGTTGCCGCTTGGACGAGCGCGACGGTGGCAGGGCTGGGGTCGAGCGTCGTCATCAGCCAGCCGGCGCCGACATCGTTCATCCAGGTGCCGACGTTGGAGATGACGGTCGCGATCCAGAGCATAGCGAAGACGCGGTTGCCCAGCGGCGCCCAGGCCGAAGGCGTTGGCGTTGTGGGTGTCGTCATTGGGGTGTCTCGCCAAGGGCTGAGCGCACGGTGACGGCCATGCCGGGGCGCAGAAGCGTATCGGGGTTGGCGACCTCAGCCCACACGGTGACGGCGCCCGTTGTTGGGTCCACCTCGGCGCTCGCGAAGCTGGGGCGCGTGGTCTCGGCGTAGGCGGCGCCGCCCGGAAGCTCGATGGTGAGGGTGATCTGGTTGTGCAGTTCGGACACTGTGTTTGCGCCGGCCTGGCGAAGTGTGTCGAGGCGGGCGGCGTAAGGGACGGCGTAGGCCACAAGCACTGGGTCGAGCGAAACGATTGCTGCGAGCGGTGAGCCGGCTTCAGCCTCCACGAATGCGCCAACGGCAACGGTGGGTCGGGAAATGTGCCCGGCGACTGGGGCGCGTATGACGGTGCGCTCCATGTCGCGCTCGGCTTGACGCAGCACAGCCTCTGCCGCTGCGAGCTGCGCAGCGGCGGCAGCGCGGTTGGTCTCCGTGGCGTCTCGCCGGGCAGCGCTCGCGACACCGCGGGTGGTGAGCTGGGCGGCGCGATCCGCCTCCTGCTCGGCTCCTGTGAGCTGGACTTGCGCGGCATCGCGTTGTGCGCGGGCGGCGGCGAGGGCAATTTCGGCATCAAACGGGTCGAGTAGGATGAGTGGTTGGCCGGCCTCGACCCTCTCACCACCGACAAACAGCACTTCGGCGATGACGCCGTCGAACTGGGTGGACACGACCGCGGTTTCCTTGGCTTCGATCCGGCCCTCGTAGCGCGTCACGTCTTGTGCGGCGGCTGACACGCTCGCGGCAATCGTGAGCAGCAGCGCGATGGCGAGGTTCTTCATGCTTGCGAACCAGTGTTGGCCGAATCCCTCGAGCGATCTTCTCTGGCGACGTCGAAGCTCTTGGCGTGCAGGCAGTGGGCGGCGGCGTCCGCCACGCTCATGCGCGACTTTGCCCACGACACCGCGGCTTCGCCTGCGAGCATTCCCGCCAGGCCCAGCAAGGCAATGATGGGCGGGGCCGGTGAGCGCGTGTTGAGGAGGGCGTACAGCCCGCCGACCAATAGGCCGATGGCGAGCGACACTGCATAGGGTTTCCAGTCCATCTACTTTGCCCCGCACGTGATCAAGGATGGAGCGCCCGGGGCGCCAAACATCGGCACGGGCGACCAGTCGGGCAGCTCCGGCAGCGGGGCGGGTGCGTGGGCGGCAAACCGGTCTTTGGCGTGAACGATCTTGCCGCCGCGCAACGTCATGTCGGCAGTGATGTCGGCGATCTGATCCTCCGCGATGGTGAAGTAATCGCGGTCGAGGACTGCGATGTCAGCGAGTTGACCGGCTTTGAGCTGGCCCTTGAGGCCGTTTTCGCGGCTGAACCACGCGCCGGCGGCGGTCCAATGGTGGAGCGCATCCGTGCGGCTGAGGCGGTTGGTTTCGGCCCAGATGACGTCGCCGCCGCGACCCTTGCCGGATACGGCCCAGTGGATCGCAAGCCATGGATTATAGGACGACACGCGGGTGGCGTCTGTGCCGGCTGCGAGGGGGACGCCAGAGGCCATCATCTTGCGCACCGGCATGACGTCGCGCAGCGCCGCCTCACCATAGCGGTCGCGATAGGCGGTGGCCTGGAACGCGATCCGGTTTTGATAGGAGATGCCGCCGCCGAGCCTTGCCACCCATTCCATGGTCCGCTCGGTTAAGGTTTCGCCGTGATCGAAGATCCAGTTGAGCTCTTCAAGGCCCTTGTCACGGCCCACCTCTTCGACGAGCGACAACAGGCGGTGCGCGCTTTCTTCGTAGGTGCAGTGGAAGCGGATCGGCCAGCGGTTTTCGAACAGGAATTCCAGGACCGGACGCAGGTCGCCTTCCATTCGCTTGGGCAGCTCGGGGCGCGGATAGGAGAAGTCTTCAAAGTCGTAGGCGGACGCGACCAACATTTCGCCGGCGCCGACACACTTCAGGTAGTCATCGCCCTCGTCCGGTTTGACGATGTCGTTCCAGCGCTTGAAGTCGTCGAGCTCAAACAGCGGGCGCTGGGCGAACAGCTGATAGCCGATGCGCACGGTTTGCTCGCCGCGCCGGTTGAGTTCGCTGATCACGCCGTAATCGTCAGGGTAGGTCAAGAAGCCGCCGGCGCAGTCGAGCGCGGAGGTGAGGCCGAGGCCGTTGAGGGCCCGGAAGTAGTGCTTCGTCGATGTGATTTGCTGCTCGAAGTCGAGTTTGGGCGCCATGTCGAGAAGCGCGTAAAGGGGTTGCGCGTTGGGGCGCGCGAGGGCGAGGCCGGTGGGGTTTCCGTTGTCATCGCGCTCCAGACGACCGGAGACGAACGGCTCATAAAAGTGGCGGTCGATGCCGAGCGCGCGCAAAGCCGCCTTGTTGAGCCAGGCCCGGTCGTAAAGGTGCAGGACGTAGACCGGGACGTCGCCTGACACGGCGTTGATCTCGTCGATGGTGGGGAGGCGCTTTTCGGCGAACTGATCGGCGGACCAACCACCGACCACCCGGATCCACTGGCCGGCCGGCGTGCGCTCGGCCTGGCGCTTCAGCATGGCAAGGCCATCGGCGAGGGAGGGGACAGTGTCCCAGCGTAGCTCCATCGCGAAGTTGTTGCCTTGGCGGATGATGTGGGTGTGGCTGTCGATGAGACCTGGGATGACCCGCTGGCCCTGAAGGTCGATGACCGTTGTGTCGGTGTCGGCGAGCGCCATGATGTCGGCATTTGTGCCGGTGGCTTCGATGCGGCTGCCTGAAATGGCGATGGCCTCAACCTCCGGCGTGTCGGGGTCGAAGGTGGTAATGCGGCCGTTGTGCAGGATCATGTCCGCCATGGCGGTCTCCAGACGTAAGGGGAGGTGGCTGCCGGCCGCGTTGGGCCGGCGGCAGCGGTTGTTAGGTGGCCTGCATGATCACGGGCGACCAATCGGGACTGACCGGCGGGATGTGGTTAAGGTCAGTGGTCACGAAGTGATCTGCGCCGTAGACGACATTGCCGCCAAGCACTGTGAGCTCGGATTGTAGATTTGCGATCTCCAGATCGCTGACGGCGAAGTAATCGCGGTCGAGCACCGCAAAGTCAGCCATTTGGCCTTCGGTGATGGCGCCTTTGCGGCCGGCATCGCCAGTGAACCAGGCTGATCCGGTGGTCCAGAGCCGCAGTGCCTCCTCGCGGGTCAGGAGGTTGGCGTCGTCGTACATGCGCATGCCGCCGCGCGACAGGCCGGTCGCCATCCACTGGATCGAGTACCAGGGGTTGAAGGAGGTGACGCGGGTGGCGTCTGTGCCGCCGCCGACCGGAACGCCGAGGTCAAGGATCGCGCGGAAGTTTGGCGTGCGCGCGAGGGCCTCGGTGCCATAGTTGGCGACGAAGTCTTCGGCCTGGAACTGGATGCGGTTTTGCAGGGCGATGCCGCCGCCGAGCGCTGCGATACGCTCAAGGTTCCGCTGGCTGAAGGTCTCCACATGGTCGATGAACCAGCCGGGCGTGAGGCCGGCACCGCGCGCGACGTCCTCGTAGACCGGGAGGAGGCGGTCGCCGGTTTCTTCATAGGTGACGTGTTGACGGAACGGCCAGCCGCCTTCGCCCAGCACCGTCATGACTTGGCGCTGATAGTCTTCCGCGCCGTCGTCGATGTCCGGCCGCGCATCGGCAAAGATTTCGTAGTCGTAGGACGCCCAGGCCAAGTTTTCGCCGGCACCGACGAACTTTAGCATATCGTCGCCCTGTCCGGCGCGGATGTCGGCCGTCCAGCGTTGGTAGTCGGCGAGCTCCTGGCCCTTGTTTTGCGGGAAGGAGTGGTAGCCGATGCGGGTGGTGAGCAACCCCTCGTCCTTCATCCAGCGGATGACGCGGTAGGGGTCGGCATCGGGGAAATCCATGCCGCCGCCGCCAGCGTCGGACACAGACGTGATGCCGAGGCGGTTCAGTTCATCGAAGTATTGCTGCGATGAATTGATTTGGTCGCGGATCGAAAGCTTCGGTGCAGCGGCCAAAGTCTTGTACATGATGAGGCCGGAGGGCGCGGCGAGAAGCCGGCCTGTGGCGTTGCCGCCCGCGTCGAGTTCGATCACGCCGCCGGGGAAGGTTGGACGGCCGGCATCGTCATAGCCGTACCATTCCAGCGCCTTCGTGTTGAGCAGGGTGAGCTTGTAGAGGTGGTGGATCAGCACCGGGTGGTTTGGCGCCACAGCGTCGAGTTCGGCGACTGTGGGCAGGCGCTTTTCCTTGAACTGGAATTCGCTAAAGCCGCCGGCGACGCGGATAAACTGGCCGTTCGGCGTGCGCTCAGCTTGGACGCGCAACAGGTGAAGCGCCTCTTCCAGGCTGTCGACGCCGTCCCAGCGGACTTCGAGGTTGTAGTTCACCGCGCCGCGGATGGCGTGGGTGTGGCTGTCGTTGAGGCCTGGGATTACGCGCTGCCCGCGGGCATCGATCACCTGCGTGAACGGGCCGATGAGCGGCTGCATTTCGGCGTCCGATCCGACAGCGACAAACGTCCCGTCCCGCGCGGCGAGCGCGGTCGCTTCGGGACGGGCCGGATCCATGGTGGTGATCCGGCCGTTCACGAGCACGAGGTCTGCGGAACCGCCCTGCGCCAGAGCAAGGTGCGGTTGCGTGAACAGGGCGCCTGCGGCCGCGCCGCCCAGCATGAGGGACTTACGACGTGTCAGTCGCATCAGAGTTACTCCTTACTCATTACTGGCCAGGTGCAAGACCTGGCCAAGTTGTTCTGCTGTGTTACGCAGCCTTTGTGCCGGCTTCTGAGGCGTGTTCACCGAGCGCCCATTTGGAAAACCCGACTTGAATACCGTACGGCGAGTGGCGGTAGAGGATGTCCATCACACCCTCATAGGTTTCGGACCGCGCCCAATCCTGTTGCAGCTCAAAGACTGTTTGCAACGAGGTCATGGGCACCGCACCGGCATCGATAAGGCGCGCCACAGCACGCTCATGCGCTTCGCCACTGGTGTCGCCGCAGGCATCCGTTGGGATGTAGATTTCGTATCCTGCCGCCAGCATATCGAGCGTGGGGAAGGTTACGCACGCGGAAGTCCAGAGCCCAGCCAGTACGATTTTCCTGCGCCCCGTTGCCTTAACGGCTTCGCGGAAATTGGTATCGAGCCATGAATTGATCGACGTGCGGTCAATGATCTCTGCGCCGGGAAACAGGTCGGTAACTTCGGGCATGAAGGGGCCGGAGAAACTGTCTTTCGCAACTGTTGTGAGCACGGTCGGCAAACCAAACACCCGGGCCGCGCGGCCAAGCGCTTGGACGTTGTGCATCACCGCGAGGCGGTCATGACTCTGGACGCCTTGGTACATGGCGGGCTGAAAGTCGACGAGCACAAGTGCGCAATTGTCGGGTGTCAGCATTTCAGTCTTGTTGGACATGGCATGTCTCATTGCATTGTGTTGGGAATGATGAGCGGGCACTCAAGAATGGGCTCGCTCGCCTTCACATCTTGGGCGATCGGTCAGGTGCGACTGTCATCAAACGGAAGTTGATTGTATCAGTGTGCTATGAACCGAACGCGATCTGACGTAGTCCGCCTGTCTGGTATCGACGTAGCGGTCGACCGCTATCTCAGTGTGACTGGGCCGCCGGTCGCGACGATGCCGCATTGGGGGCTGAGCGCAGA
>ERZ1740058.560-NODE-560-length-26607-cov-7.308338_pt1 | contig 26607 bp, 20 predicted proteins | sample MGYA00581745_ERZ1740058 | MGnify/ENA primary metagenome ERZ1740058 (study PRJEB43018, sample SAMN04849742) | marine metagenome | isolation source: floating plastic debris | place: Pacific Ocean | collected 2008-08-30 | study: EMG produced TPA metagenomics assembly... | reverse complement strand
GTACCCGGGCTAGGCAAGACGCTACTGGTTCGATCGCTGAGCGAGGCGCTGCACCTGCAGTTCAGCCGCATCCAGTTCACGCCCGACTTGATGCCCGCCGACGTCGTGGGTACGACCATCGTGAGCGAGGATCCCGAGAGCGGCCAGCGCAGCTTTGCGTTCCAGTCGGGCCCGATCTTCGCCCAGATCGTGCTTGCCGACGAGATCAACCGCGCCACGCCCAAGACGCAGAGTGCGCTGCTCGAGGCCATGCAGGAACGCAGCGTCACCGTTGGCGGCCAGACGCACGCGCTGGACAAGCCGTTCATTGTTCTGGCAACGCAGAACCCCATCGAGCAGGAAGGCACGTACCCGCTCCCCGAAGCACAGCTCGACCGCTTCATCTTCAAGGTGACCGTTGGTTACAGCCAGCTCAACGACCTGATGACCATCCTCGATCGCACGACCGGGGCCGAGACGCCCAAGGTCGAGCCCGTGATGGACGGGCCGAGCATCATCGAGGTGCAGCAACTGGTCCGCGGGGCGATCGTCGCGCCGCACGTCAAGGAGTATGCCGCGCGGCTCGTGCTCGCGACGCATCCGGGCGGGCAGTACGCGGCCGGCGGTGAGCAGGGGCCGGCGGCCCGGTACGTCCGCTGCGGTGCGAGCCCCCGTGCGGCCCAGGCGTTGCTGCTGGGCGGCAAGGTGCGGGCCCTGATCGATGGCCGCTACCACGTGAGCTATGCCGACATCCGCGAGACTGCCCTGCTTGCCCTTCGCCACCGCGTGCTGCTGAACTTCGAGGCCGAGGCGGATCGGATCGACCCGGATGATGTCGTGAAGAAGATCATCGAGCTCACGCCGACCGAGCCGGTGGCGACACGCGTCGCGTAGCGATCGACCCCATGCTCAAGGACGCCTCACCAAAACGACCCGAAACCGTCGATGACCTGCTCGACGCCAGCCTCGTTGCGCAGTTGTCGCGAGTGGATATCACCAGCCGCAAGATCTTTCGCGGCAAGGTCCAGGGCGAACGCCGCAGCAAGAAGCGCGGCGAGAGCGTCGAGTTCGCGGATCACCGCCCGTACGTCGCCGGCGATGACCTGAGGCACGTCGACTGGAACATCTACGGCCGCCTCGACCGCCTGTTCCTCAAGCTGTTCCAGGAAGAGGAAGACCTCTCGTTGCATCTTGTTCTTGATTGCAGCGGATCCGCGGACTGCGGATCGCCGAACAAGTTCACGTTCATGCAGCGGGCCGCGATGGCACTCGCCTACATCGGCCTTGTGAATTTCAATCGAGTGTCCGCAACGGCCGTCGCAAGGGCGGAGGATGGCACCGGCGTGCTCACGAGCGTGCGCAACCTGCGGGGGAGGCGGCGGGTCCATGAGATCGGCCGATGGATGTGCAGCCTCGAGCCCGGCGGCGACCTGCCGTTCACCGACGCCTGCAAGCGCATCGCGCTCTCGCGTTCGGGCCGCGGTGTCATGGTCGTGCTGAGCGATCTGCTGATCAAGGAGGGCTACCAGGACGGGCTCCGTTTGCTCGCCGGCCGCGGGTACGACCTCGTGGTCATGCAGGTGCTTAGCCCGCAGGAACTCGAGCCAAGCATCGGCGGCGATCTTCGCTTAAGAGACGTTGAGGACCGCGACAACGCCGAGGTGACAATCTCCGCCCCGCTGCTCAAACGGTATAAAAAGATCATGGAGGCGTATCTGCGTGAGGTGCAGGGCTTCTGCGCCGCTCGGGAGATGACGCACCTGACCGTTCGCAGCGATACGGCGATCGACGTGCTGCTCATGGACTATCTGCGCAAGCGCGGGGTGCTGCGATGATCCCCGGGCTCACCTGGCTCTCCCCAGCCGTCGCCGGCATCGCGGCGGCCATCGCGGTGCCGTCGCTGGTCTTGCTGTACTTCTTGAAGCTGCGTCGCCAAGACGTCGAGATCAGCTCGACCCTGCTCTGGCGGAAGGCCGTCCAGGACCTCCAGGCCAACGCGCCGTTCCAGCGGCTTCGCAAGAACATCCTGCTGCTGCTCCAACTGCTCGCACTCGCGGCCATCCTGATTGCCCTCGCGCAGCCGCAGATGGAGGGTGAGCGCGTTGCAAGCGGCCGCCACGCGATCGTCATCGATCGCGGGGCGTCGATGCGGACCGTGGATGGCATCAATGAGGACGGCAACACCACCAGCCGCCTCGAAGACGCAAAGCGACGGGCCCTCGCGTTCGTCGAGACACTGCGCGAGCCCAGCGTGTTCGGCGTGTCCGAGGCCGATCGCGCGATGGTGGTCGCGTTCGACAGTACCGCCGAGGTCGTACAGCCATTCACCACCGATAAGCGGCTGCTCCGGGCAGCGATCGAGTCCATCGAGCCGAGCGACGCCGCTTCGAGGCTCGACGAGCCGCTCCGCCTGGTTCGCGCTCAAGCGCCTCTCGTCGCACCAACCGACGAAGCAGGAGCAGAGGCCGGCGAGCCGCGCCCCGGAGCCGTCGGCACGATCCACATCTTCAGCGACGGCCGCCCTGAGGGCGGAGAGGCGGTGGATCTGCACGCAGAGGACGAGATCGAGTTCGTCTCTCTTGGCCAACAAGAAACGGGCAACGTGGGCATCACCGCCCTCGACGCCCGGCGGCAGCTACGTCAGCCCGAAGACGTCTCGGTTATCGTGGGTTTGCAATCGACCGAGCGCGAGCAGAAGGCGGTCGCCGTCGAGCTGCTGATCGATGGGACCTCCGTTGCGGCCCGTCGCCTCGCTCTTCCCGCGGCAACGATACAACAACGCAGCACCGAAGACGGCCAAACCGAGGAGGTCATCGCCCCCGCCACCAGCGGCGTCGAGTTCCAGGTCACCCGACCGGGTTCGGCAATCATCGAGGCTCGCGTCCAGGACGCGTCGACCGGCGGTGCTCCCGATGCTTTCGATCGTGATGATCGAGCATGGGTCGTCTTGCCCGGGGCAAAGCGCCTGCGCCTCGCGCTCGTCACGACCGGCAGCCTCGTGCTCAGCGAGGCACTCTCGGCGCTCCCCGTGGAACGCGTCGAGGTCTTTACGCCCGACACATTCCAGAGCATCGAGGACCCATTCGCTCGATTCGATGTGGTCGTTCTCGATGGCTGGCTGCCCGAGGTCGATCAGGATACCGAATCCGGACGCGAGTTCGGTCTTCCTCGCGGGAGTTGGCTCGTCATTGATGCCGTGCCGACCGGTCCATCGGGGCTTACCGACAATGGCGATGGCCCACCAGCCGAGATCGTGGATTGGCGCCGCGATCATCCCACGCTCCGTGGGCTGAGCCTCAGCGCGATCCGGCTCGCCGCGAGCCGCCAGATCGAGGCCAGCGAAACCGGATCGGCAACCGTGATCGCGTCGACCGGGGGCGGACCTGCGATCGTCGCGATCGAATCGGCGCGCACTCGCGCCGTCGTCGTCCCGTGGGATATCGACGAGAGCAACTGGTGGCTCGAGCCGAGCTTCATCGTGTTCCTTGGCCAGTCGGTTCGGCACGTGACCGACGGTGGACCGGGCGATGCACGAGTGGCCAGCCGCCCGGGCGTTTCCCGCGGCGAGACGCTGCCTATCGGTGTTGACGACGCACGGCTCACTCCGCCCGAGGGTGACCCACTGAATGTGCCGGTCGACAGCGCGGGCCAAGCCGTGGCCGGGCCACTCGACGAGGTCGGGCTCTACACCCTCTCTTGGGATGGCCTGCCCGGCCCGAACGATACAACCCGAGGCATTCGCAGCGAGCGGACGTTCGCGGTCAACCTGACGAGCGCCGATGCCTCAGATGTGACGCCGAAACGCGATCTCGTCATCCGTGCCGCGCGTGTCGGAGCCTCGAGCATCGGTGATGGCTCGAGCCGAACGCCCCGCTCGCTCTGGCCATGTCTGATCGTTGTCGGCTTGGCGGTCATCATGCTGGAGTGGTACGTCTACAACCGCAAGGTGCAGCTGTGATCCGTGCGGTGGCATCCGTTCTTGCCGTGCTGTTCGTGTTCGCACCGACGATCACGGAAGCAACACAAACCGACGAGCCGCCCCAGACCACGGTGCTGCTCGACTTTGGTTTCTCGGGCGAGCTTCCCGCGAGCCAATGGGCACCGGTGCGGGTCGCCATCAGCGCGATGGACGAACCGCTGGAAGCGGTCGCCCGCATCCGGGTGACCATGCCCGATGGCGGCAGCATCACATCGCTCGTGCCATTGGTCACAACGCCCGGACGCGAGACGCTGGTGCCAGCCACCCTCTGGATTCCACCGGTCATAACCAGCGTGGTCGTCGAACTGCTCGAGACCGACGGATCTCCAGTGGCTTCGACGAGCTACGGCTCGTTCGCCGGTCCACAGTCGATCCGCCTGCCGCTCCCGAGCCCAATGCCGATCCTCCTAGGCATCGGTTCGCCGTCGTTGCGGCTGGCGTTCGGTGTAGAGACATACCAACGAGACTTCATTGGCCCAAGCGAGCAACTGCTCAAGAGCCAGGTCGCCCTTGCGCGGGTCGCATCGGCCGTACCGCCATCGGCTGGCGCTGCGCCCTGGCTCCCAACGCAAGCCGTCGCCTACAGCGGCGTGTCCGCTGTGGTTCTCGACGGCCAGGTTGTTCGGACGCTATCGCCGGGCAGCCTGAGCGCCCTGCGAGAGTGGGTCGTCTCCGGTGGACGCATCATGCTCGTCAACGCGGACAACAGCGCGCTTCGCGCAGTACTCGGTGAGGACACGCCGGCCGGCCTTTCCATTGGAGCGGCCTCGAACCGCACTCTCCCGGTGCTGCTTGGCGGCCCGGACACGGTGCTTGCCCGCAGCTTCGATTCCTCGGCACTCCCGACCGGCTGGTCACCGCTCGCGTCCGCTCCGGAACTCGCCATCCAGGGCCCCGTTGGCCTTGGATGGATGATGCTCCTCGCATTCGATCCCGACACGCTGGCGCAGGCAAACCGGGTCGAGGCAGCGGAGATGGCCTGGCACGGCACCCTCGCGAGGATGAACGCGGGGGATCTGGAGCGGGGACAGCGCAGGATTGAAACTTCCCGGTGGGACGTGCAGTCGAGGGGCGAGGTCGCCAGTCGCATGTCCCGAGACTGGGTAACGCGTGCGCCAACCGTTGGCATGGGCGCATTCCTCGCGATCTTTGCGATGATGGTCGCCCTGGCCTTCGCGATCGGCCCGGTCGACCGCATCGTGCTCAAGCGCCTGGGCAAGCTCAATCGCTGGTGGCTCATGGCAATGGTCTGGATCACGCTCGCGTCGATCGGGGCGTGGGTGCTGCCGTCGAAGGTCCGCTCGGGGCCGACGACCGTGAGCAGCATCCGCATGATCGACAGCATCGATGATGGCGAAGGTCCGGCCCGCGCCTGGCAGGTCACGGCCGACGGCATGTTCCTGAATCGCCCTGCTCGGCTCGAACTGGACGACCTCGAGCCCGGCGCTTGGCTTTCACCGATGCTCGATCCGTGGGAAGCCGCCGGCGCGGGCACGCTCGTGATGTCTCCCCGCGAAGGAGCGATGAAGCCCGAGCCAACGACCGCACGCCTGTGGACCACACGAGCCTTCCGGCAGATCGGCGCGACACAGGCACCATTGCGAGCCAACGTTGAGCTCGATGGTGATGTGTACACGCTGCGATTGCGCGGTGATGGCCTCGACGAATTGAACACCGTTGCAATCCACACGGCGGGCCAGTGGCTGCACGTGCTGCCAGGCGGATCGGCAAGCCGAAGCGGCGAAGAGCTAGTCGTGCAGGCTACCACCGCGGACCTGAGCGCACGCCCGCCACAGGCCTTCGCGACCACCTCCGGCTGGGAAGAGGGATACGACTTCTGGTCCGAGGCGATCCAGCCCAATCCGGGCGTGCTGCACGCGCTCGACGGGGCCGAGCAACGTTCGCAGGCGTTAAATGCCCTCGGCAATACCGCGTCATGGGCCGTGGTCTATGCGAGTTGGGACGACGCGCGGAGTTCGTTCGCTCCGGACGTGGGCGAGGAATTCAGCACGCTGTGGGCCTGCCGCATGGCAGTCCGAGTGGAACGCCCCGCGCCGGAACAAGGAGGCACGCCGTGATCGAAGCCAACAAGCTCACGAAGCGGTATGGCAAGCTCGTTGCGCTCGACGAACTGTCGGTGAGTATTGGCCCGGGCGAGGTCTTCGGCTTCATCGGCCCCAACGGTGCCGGCAAGAGCACGACCATGAAGATCCTGGCCTGCCTGATGCGTGCCGACTCGGGAACGGCCACCGTGGACGGTCACGACGTCCGCACCGAAGGCGCAACGATCCGACGACTGATCGGGTACATGCCCGACTTCCTGGGCGTTTACGAAGACCTGACGGTCGACGAGTACCTGCAGTTCTTCGCCGCGGCCTTCCAGATTCCACGCAAGCAACGCAAGACTGTCGTCGACGGCGTGCTTGAGCTCACCGACCTGACCGACAAGCGACGCAGCCCCGTTGATGGACTCAGCCGCGGAATGACGCAGCGCCTCGGCGTGGCCCGCGTGCTCATTCACGATCCCAAGGTACTCCTGCTGGACGAACCGGCCAGCGGCCTCGACCCGCGTGCGCGCATCGAGATGCGGACACTGCTGGCCGAGCTCGGGCGGATGGGCAAATCGATCATGATTTCAAGCCACATCCTGACCGAGCTCGCCGAGCTTTGCAACTCGATCGGGATCATCGAAAAGGGCAAGCTGCTGTTCTCTGGCTCGATCGAGGACGCCTATCGCAAAGCCGCACTCGGCGATCGCGTGACCGTTGGCCTTGAGGGCGGCCTCGATGCCGATCAGGCGGCAAAGGTCCTCGAAGGCGACGGCCGTGTGCTGCGAGTGACCAAGAACGAGAAGAACATCACCATTGACCTCGCACCGGAGGTCGAGACCCGTCACTTCATCGTCGAGAAGCTGACCAGTGCGGGCGCGCACATCGGCTCTATGCGGCCCGAAGAGGCCCGCCTCGAGGACGCGTTCCTCCGCTTGACCAAGGGCACCGTGCAGTGATCCGGCCGATCCGGTCCATCCAGGGCATGCCCGGAACACTGTCGCGTATGTTCCTTGGCGCGATCTTTCAGCGGGAGGTCCGGGCGTTGGGCCGCCGCCGCATGCCCTACTGGGTGCGATTCCTGTACACGCTGTTGCTCGCTGGCATCACCGCGCTGGTCTTCTTTGCAATTTGGGACACCAGCTCGAGCTTCGGATCGTCCAGGCAGTCCGTGCTCGAGGAGATCGCACCGGCCATGCTTGCGACCATCGCGGTCGTCCAGATGGTGGCCCTGGGCATGATCGCACCGGTCCTGACCGCGGGCGCGATCGCCGACGAGAAGCGGCAACGCACGCTGTCCACGCTCCTGACGACGCCTCTGACCAGCCGAGACATGGTGCTCGGCAAGCTCGGAGCCCGCACGGTCCAACTGGTCATCCTCTCGCTGGTGCCGATGCCGCTGCTGCTCGCGCTTCGCGTATTCGGCGGCGTCGAGGCCGAGTCGATCGCGGCTTCGGTCCTGCTTGGGCTCACCGTTGGGTTACTGGGCGCGTGCCTTGCCTTGATGTTCAGCATCTGGCACCGACGCACGCCATCGATCGTCTTCTTTGCCATGTGCGCAACGGTCGTGCTCGTGTTCTTGCCGCTCCCAGTGATGTTCCTGCTCCAGTGGGAGCTCTCCATCGACGAGAACAGCCCGCTCTTCAAGGCGATCGCACCGGTAGCACTGGCCGTCGTGCTGATGCCCGAGAGCACCGGGGCCGCCTCCGTAGTCGACGTGCGAGCGTTCTGGATCACATCGAGCGCCTACCTCGGGATCGTGTGCCTCGGTATCGTGGTGTTTTCGATATTCGTGCTCCGCGGCGTGCTCAAGCGTGAGGCGTCGGGCATGGCCACAAACAACGTCATCGCCAAGCTAGTCGCACCGGGCGTAGAGACGGAATCGGCACAGACGGCTGCTGGCGATCGCGACGCCCGAGTCGTGAGCGACAAGCCCGTCCTGTGGAGAGAGCTCCGGCAAGCCGCCCTGAGCAGCGGCACGCGCACGATCATCGCCTTCGGGCTCGGCATCCTCATCCTGCTGGTGCTGTACGCCACGATCGGCCTCGATCATCCCGGCATCACGATCACGCTCCTGCTCATCGCAAGCGTCGCGCTCACAGCACAGGCCGCACTGTCGACGCCGACCACGGTCTCGGCCGAGCGAGACGCGGGTAGCTGGAACGTGCTGCTTACGACCCCGGTGCGGGCGAGGCAGATCGTGCTCGGCAAGACCCTCGGCGCGGTACGCCGGCTCTGGCTCTCCCCCGCCGTGCTCGCGTTCCACCTCATCCTCGCCATGATCGCCGGCTGGTTCCACCCAATCGGCACGCTCCACGCCACCCTGTTGCTCGTGTCGCTCGTGTTCATGCTCGCGAGCACGGGCGTCTGCCTTGGGCTGGTGTGCAAGCGTGGCGTCACGGCGTCGGTGCTCAATCTCTGCCTTCCGCTTGTGCTCTTCCTCGGCCTGCCGATCCTGATCGCCTTCATCATCGAGTTCCGGTTCTACAACTCGTACATCGAACGCAGCGAGGCGCTTCGGATGTTCTTGATGATCAGCAATCCGTTCGTCATGCTGCAGGAAGCGGCCACAACGGCGACCGCCGACGCTGCGCGATACACGTACTTCCTGCGCTACGAGATGGGCAATAGCAGAGACACGCTGCGGACCTCGACATTCACTTGGATGGTCTTCGCGTGCTCTGGCTCGATGGCCGCGCTCGGATCGGTGGCTCTTGGGATCGCGATCGCCGGGTTCAATCGCTGGACTGGCCGACCAAGCTAGCTCCGAAGACTACTCGTGCCAGACGCTGATCTGATCGAGCGGCTTTCGCTGCAGCTCCGGAACGACGGCATCACCCGCCGGATAGCCGCAAGGGATGACAAGGTAGGGCCGCTCGTTGTCTGGTCGACCGAGAACTTCTTTAAGGAAACCCATGGGGCTCGGCGTGTGCGTCAGCGTTGCCAAGCCCGAGTTATGCAGGGCGGCCAAGAGCATTCCCGTAGCGATCCCGATGGACTCGTTGGCGTAGTACACCTGGCCGCCGTCGTCGGTTTTCATGAGCTTGAACACCACGATGATCCACGGTGCTATCTCCAGGAATGGCTTGTTCGCGTCCGTGCCGAATGGACGCAGGTCGTCGAGCCACTCGTCGCTCGCTCGGCGTCCGTAGAACTCGCGCTCCTCGGCTTCCGCGGCCTCGCGGATTCGCGACTTCAGCTCGGGCTCGCCCACGACCACGAACCGCCACGGCTGCTTGTGAGCGCCACTTGGCGCCGTACCCGCCGCCATCACGCAGTGCTCGATGGCCTCGCGTGGCACCGGCCTGTCGCTGAACATCCGAACGGTACGCCGACGATCCATGATCTCATGGAAGGCCTGCGCCGCTTCGACGGTCGAGCCGGAAGGGGAGTAGGGGTTCAAGGGAATGAACCCCTCGGGAACGGATCGGGCGTGCTCAGCTTCGGTGTCCATACACCATTGTTGTCGCGGCAGACCAGCGATCCTTGCACTTGGGAAGGAAACTGCTCGGGCGCTACCCTCACGGACGTACCCAGCCGGCCTCAGTTGCGACTGGGAAGCTCGTTCCAAAGGTTTCACAGAGGGGTAAGTCATGAATAGCGAGAGACTCTGGGCAGTCGGCATGGTCGTTGGGGCGGGCGTCCTCGTCGCATGCGCCGGGGCCATGGGAACGAGCCTGCACGCCGAGACCACCGAGCCCGCCGCCGCCGGCAAGGTGCAAGCGGACCTGGATCCTGAGACCGTCGCGTACGCCGTTGGCTACTACCTGGGCGATGAGGTTCGGCTTGGCCTCGAGGCCGATGCGATCGACGTCGACCGCTCCAAGATCGTCGAGGGATTCGTGGCGGCCCTTGCCGGGCAAGACCCCGATCTGACCGAGCAGGCCATGGCCGACGCGTTGGCCCGGGCCCACGACATCGCCGCCGAGCGTGTGCTCGACCTGAAGCTGGGCGAGGACCCGGACTTCCGCGAGCTCTACGAGCGCAACAGGGCTCGTAGCGCCGCCTTCCACGAGAGCTTTGCATCCCAGCCCGGAGCGGTCACGCTCGAGAGCGGGGCGCAGTATCGCCCACTCGCCACAGGCGCAGGCGCACCCGCGGGCGTCGACGCCACCGTCGTCGTGACATTCCAGGGCGCACTGCTCGACGGCCGCGTGTTCACCGAGGGCGAAGAAGTCGAAGTGCGAATCAGCGAACTCAACCCCGGTGCCCGCGAGCTGCTTGCGCTCATGAAGCCCGGCGACTGGTGGCAGCTGGCCATTCCGCCAGAGCTCGCCTACGGCGGCCTTGGCCGGCCCGGCATGGGCATCGGTCCATCAGAGACACTCATCGGCGACGTGCGCCTGCTGGAGGTGCGCTGATGGCCCGTACACGAAGTCTGCAGCCTCGGCTGCTCACCGACCAACGCCGGGCGTCAGTCGACCGCAAGCTTGTGGTGCTCGCCGTGTTCTTGATGTCGCTCGCCGGTGTGGCAGCAACGGCCCAGCACGCCCTGGACATGAACCTTCGCTACAGCTCGCAACTGGGCTCGAACATGCGTCCCCATGGCTTCGCGACGTACAACCGTAGCACGTCCTTCGGCGCACGGAACAGATACGTGCCCGGTGTGAACGTGCGTTCGAGTTCGCCGTACACGATTAACCGGACGACCGGCACATACACGTTCAATCCGAACCAGGGCTTCGGACGCCCGGCATACCGGCCAACGGGCTATGGCGTCGCCGGCGGAAGCCAGGCGTACCAGCGCCGGTTCCGCTATCGCTAGCCGTCTGTATTCCGAACGAGTTGCAAACGAAATCGTGAGATTCCGAATACCCTCGTAGGCCGAACGGCCGTGATTCAGTGGACCAAGGGGGACATGAAGCATGCTTTGGATTGTTCTTGGGATCGTGATCGTGGTGTTGTTCGTTGGTTTTGGCGGCATCGCTTGGATCATCGGCATCTACAACAAGCTCGTAAGCCTGCGCGAGCAGTTCAAGAACGCGTTCGCGCAGATTGACGTCCAACTCAAGCGGCGTCACGACCTCATTCCCAACCTCGTCGAAACCGCCAAGGGATACATGTCCCACGAGCGAGAAACCCTCGAAGCCGTGATCGCCGCACGAAACCAGGCGGTCTCCGGACTCGATGCGGCCGCCGGCAACCCGGGCGACCCGAGCGCGATGCAGAATCTTGGCGCCGCCGAGGGGGCGCTTACAGGTGCCCTGGGTCGGCTCATGGCTGTCATGGAGGCCTACCCGGACCTCAAGGCCAACCAGAACGTGCTTCAGCTCCAAGACGAGATCACCGCAACCGAGAACAAGGTGGCGTTCGCTCGGCAGGCGTTCAACGACGGCGCCACTCGGTACAACATCTACCGCAAGAGCTTCCCGACCGTGGTCGTCGCGCCGCTCTTCGGGCACGGTAAGGATGCCGGTCTGCTCGAAATGCCGGACGCCGCCGAGATCCAGGAGGCGCCCAAGGTCAGCTTTAACTGACCTCGAGCCCGGTGAGCCTCAACTATGGCCGAACTCCAGACTATGGACTTCTTCGGCCGCCAGGACAGCGCCCGCAAGCGGACGCACCTCCTGGTGGCCCTATACATCGCCGCGGTGGTGCTGACCTGCCTCGCGGTCGCAGCCCTGGCGATCATTGCCGGTCTCATCCTTCACGATGACCAAGCCGGGCGCGGCCCAGACCCGGTCGCCCTCCTGACGTTCGGTGGCGGCGGAGCAGCCGCAGCAGCACTGCTCATCGCCGGCGGCACCGCGTATCGCATCAGTGAACTCCGCGGCGGCGGAGCGAGCGTGGCCCTCTCGTTGGGCGGGCGACCCATCGACCCGTCAACCCGAGACGAGGACGAACGCCGGGTGCTGAACGTGGTCGAAGAGATGGCTATCGCCAGTGGCGTGCCCGTACCACCGGTCTACATGCTCGAGCAGGAGGGCTCCATCAACGCCTTCGCGGCGGGGTATAGCCCTGGAGATGCGGTCATCGGCGTCACCAAGGGCTGCGTGCACGGGCTCAGCCGCGACGAGTTGCAAGGGGTCATGGCCCACGAATTCAGCCACATCCTCAATGGGGACATGCGGCTGAATGTCCGCCTCATCGGCATCCTCGGCGGCATCGTGCTCCTCAGCCTCGCCGGCTACACGCTGATGAGAGCAACCTTCTATGGCTCCATCGGCCGGAGCAAGGACAACAAGGCCGTCCCAATCATCCTTGTAGTTGGCGTCGGACTCATCATCATCGGCGGCATCGGCTCCATGTTTGCCCGGCTGATCCAGGCGGCGGTGAGCCGCCAGCGCGAGTTCCTCGCCGACGCCAGCGCCGTCCAATTCACGCGCAACCCAGACGGCATCGGCGACGCACTCCGACGGATCGCCGGCGGATCGAGCCGATCGGTCATCCGCAACGCGCACTCGCGGGAGATGAGCCACCTGTTCTTCGGCAACGCAGTCAAGCAGTCGAGCTTCTTCGGATCGGTGTTGGCGAGCCACCCACCGCTCAAGCAGCGCATCAGGCGAGTCTTGCCGAAGTGGGACGGCACCCTTCTCAAGCCCTTGCCGCCGAAAGCGCCTCCGCCATCTCGGAAGCGGGCGCCCGGCCCGCGTGAGAAGCTCGAGGCCATCATGCAAGAGCGCATGGGAGGCGCGCCAACCGGTGCGGCTGCCGCGCTACCCCTGCTAGCTCTCATCGGCACCGCGAGCATCGAGCACGCCAGCCTCGCACGGACGCTGCTCGATCGGATCCCACCGGCCATGAAGGACGCCGCACGAGATCCCTACGGCTGCCGTGCCGTGATCTACGCGATGCTCATGCACTGGGGCAGGGAGGGCGCTGACCTGAAGCGCCAGTTCGACATCCTCGACGCGCGTGGCGATACAGGCGTGGCCAACCTCGTTCGCTCACTCTCAGACGACGCGCACAAGCTCGCCCCAGACCTTCGCTTGCCCCTCGTTGATCTATGCCTCGGCGCTCTGGCCCTGCTCAGCGAGAGCCAGCACGACGCCTTCCGCACGACCATGTACGAGCTGGCGATGGCCGATGACAAACTCACACCGCGTGAGTGGGCGTTGATGCGCATCATCGAGACCCACCTCGACGAACGGCGCGGCGTTCGCAAACCCGCCCGCGTCCGCTACTACGCCCTCGGCCAGCTCGGCCCGCAGCTCTCCGCCATGCTCGGAGACATCGCCCGAACGGGCACAAGAGAACCCGGCGAGGCTGAAACATCCTTCGAGGCCGGTGCCGAGATCCTGCGACAGGCAAAGGGCATGGTCCCCGACCTCGCCATGCCGTCAGCCGAGGACCGCACTCCGGCGAAGCTCGATCGTGCGCTTGCCGATCTGCGCGAGCTCTCGCCCCGCATGAAGCAACGCCTGCTCGAAGCGGCGGCCGTCGTCGTCGCGTACGACCACGAAGTCACGCCCGGCGAGGCGGATCTACTGCGCGCGTTCGCGGACCTGCTCGGCGTGCCCATGCCGCCGCTGCTGCCCGGGCAACACCTGACCTAGCGGGACAACCGCGAGCCCTATCGCGTCTGCTGATGGAACGCGAGATCGACCCACGCGTCGATCTTGCTCGACTCGTCTCGGATCAGCATCCACCGGCGGGTCGCCGAACGCTGCGCCTGACGCACGAGCAAGCGCGCGAGCACCGCGCGAAGAGGCCCGGGAGCCGCCCGAGCCATCCAACGCAACGGTGCCAAACCGTACCGGACGACCATCTCGTCCTCGAGTGAGACGAACGCGATGGCTTCGCCAACATCGCCTTGGCGACCGCTGCGACCGAAGAGCTGGCGATCGACCCGACGCTCGTGATGGCGCTCGACCGCCAGAACGAGCAAGCCCCCCGCGTCTCGGGCTTCATCATCGAGCTTGATGTCCGTGCCTCGGCCCGCCATGCTCGTGGCCACCGTGATCGCACCCGCACGGCCCGCTCGCTCGACGATCGCCGCCTCCTGGGCCTCGTGTCGTGCATTGAGCACCTGGCACTGAAGGCCCTCATCACCGAGCAAGCTCGCCACGCGCTCCGAGTCATGCACCGATCGAGTGCCCACGAGCACGGGCTGCCCCCTCTCGTGCGCCACCTTCGCTGCCTTGGCGACATCTGCGAACTTCGTATCCTCGCTCGTAAACGTTCGATCCGTGCGCTCGACACGAGCGATCGGCCGATGAGTCGGTACCCGGACGACACGCAGCCCGTACGCCCGCCACAGCTCGGGCGCAACCTCCCAGCCTGTACCGGTCATGCCAGCGAGGCTCCGATATCGCGCAAAGAAGCGCTGGTAGCTCACCCGTGCGGCCGTATGCCTCCGCTCGCTCGGCTCGAGCCCTTCCTTCACCTCGACGGCCTGATGCAAACCGAGCTGCCACTGGCGGCCATCCAGCACACGACCAGTCGAGCGATCGACGATGACAACCTCGCGCTGTCCGTCGGCATTCTTACGCACGATGTAGTCATCATCGCGTCTGTGCAACACCAACGCACCCAAGGCCTGAACAACGAGCTCTTCGCGACGCCGCGGCCCGGCCCAGAACGGCGGCAACGCCCTGGACGGATCAGCAGCCAGCTCGCCAAGGCGCTGCCGCCCCACCTTGGTCAGGGCGACACGGTGCGTCCGAGCATCGGCCTTGTAGTCGCGATCGGCTTCCAGGGCGCGCGCGAGATCGATTCCGATGGCATAGCGCTCGACCGTATCGGCGCCGAGCGACTCGCCAGCAGGCAGCGCGATGATCGCTGGGGTCGCCGCTTCGTCGATGAGTACGCTGTCGGCTTCATCGACGATCGCCGCGTTCAAGCCGCGCTGCACGACCTCACGCGTCCCGTGCTCGCGATCGTCGGGGTTTGTGACCGCGTCGAGCACGCTGGAGGCCACCGTGGGCGCCAGCGGCTGAGCCAAACGATCCCTGAGAAAGTCAAAAATGAACTGCTTGTCCGCCCCGTACGTCACATCAAGGTCGTACTGGGCCCGACGCTCTGCCCGCTCCATCTCGCCATCGAGCACGCCGACGCGGAGCCCGAGCCTCGCGAACGCGCCGTGGCACAATTGCGCATCACGCCGCGCGAGGTAGTCGTTCACGGTTACGACATGCACACCGCGGCCCGTCCACCCCGCGAGCGCGGCGGGCAGGATCGCCGTCACGGTCTTGCCCTCGCCGGTCGCCATCTCGGCAACGGCACCGCCGCGCAGCACTAAGCCTCCCATGACCTGCTCAGGATACAGCGACAAACCGGTGGTTCGCCGGATGGCCTCAACCCCGAGGGCGTATGCCTCACGCAGGGCGTCTCCATCGAGGGCCTGATTCCGGCGAGCGATCGAGTGGGCATGCTGCCGAACGGCATCGATCCGCTCGTCTAAGGCCGCCTCGGTCAGGTCCGCGATCGCTCCAGCAGATTCCAGGATCGCGTCAGCGAGCGAGCGCTCCTGCGGACTGATCGCGCGCCGAATCACCCGCCCCTGCATGCTGGCGGCGATGCGATCGAGGCCTTCCAGCGCTTCCTCGCGTCGCTCGGCGCGGGCCAACGCTGGCCATAGCCGGTCGGCTCCGCGCACTTGTCGCGTCGCGCCTACCACCAGGAACGCCCCTCGAAGAACTGACCGATCCTTCGCCACCAACGCACACCCAGCGACAGGTTCGGCCCCTCCAACCGCACAGATGCTCGCACGCCCGGCGCAGCGGCCACAAGAGCATCATCGATCGCGATATCGACCTCAAAGTTTGGGGTGAGGGCCACGGGCCGGTCCGGCGAGCGGGGGTCAAGAACGATGCTCCCGCCCGCGTCAGAGGCAAGCGCAGGATTCGTAATCTCGCGCGAGCCAAGCGGGGCCGCGCGTGTAACCGTGCCCTCAATGACTCGGCCGGGATCACTCCGCAGCCGCACCGAGGCGCGCACGTCTTCGATCGGCTGGCCGCGGAACACAAACGCGTGGTCCCGATCGGGCACCATCGCCCGCACCACCAGTTCGTCCTCGCTGACCACCATGCCAAGAGCCGTGCCGCGAGGCACGAAGGCGCCGATGTATGCACGCAGGTCGGCCGAGGTTTGCCCAGCAATCGGCGACACGACACCCGACACCGGCGCAAGAACCACCAGATTCGCCACACGACGCTCGGCCCGCTGCACCTGCTCGGTCACCACGCGGACGGCCTGCCGGAACTCTTCCTGTGCTGCCGGCGGTCCCTGCAGCGAGGTTCGGTATTGCGTCTCGGCTTGGGCGAGCCTGGCACGCAAGGCCGTCAATTCCGTGCGCAGACCCACGTTATCCAGTCTCGCAACGACCTGTCCCTCTTCAACCCGGTCCCCAGGCTCGACGAGCAACTCGGCAATCCGTCCACCCTCGAGCGTGCGCAGCCCGGCCATTCGCAACGGCTCCACCGTGGCCGCAGCAAACGCTGGCGTTGGGAGGGGCACAAGCGCGATCGGGCCAATGACAAGGGCGAGAGCAGCCACCGTAAGCGTGAGGGCGCGTGCGCGGTTGCCCTCGAGCTTCGGGTCGCTGACAAGGAAGCCCGCCGTCTTGAGGACCGGATACACCAGCCAGATCGCCGCCATCGTGACCGCCAGCGCGACGCCAAAGGTCAGATACTGGGTCGAGATGAGCAGCAGGATCGCCATCGCCACGATGATGCGGTACGGCATCGCCAGCAGGGCGAACACGGTCAGGAACCATGCCTCACCAGTCGAGCGGATCGTCGGCCCTCGCGATGCCCTCACACCAAAGCCATACTTCTGGATGAGGTGCTTGAGCATCTCGCGCGAACGCTGTGTGAGGTTCGGCGTACCCGTGAGATCGCTGAGAATGTAGTAGCCGTCATACCGCAGCAGCGGGTTCAGGTTGAACACGAGCGTGCTCACGCCGGAAACAAGCATGACCTGGTACGCCACGCTGGTCAGCAGAGGATCGCTGCCAACCGCCCAGTAGATTGCTGACACCGCCGCGATCATGGTCTCGGCCAGGATCCCCGCAAGCGAGACGCACACCCTGGGCCAGATCTTGGGGAACCGCCACGCGCTACTCGCCTCGCAATACGGCAGCGGCAGGATGTAAGCGATCATGATCACGCCGATCTCGGTGCTCCGCCCGCCGAACGCCTTGCAGGCAACGGCGTGGCCAAGCTCGTGCACGACGCGCAGTCCGATGAAGATCATCGCCAGCGTCGCCAACGTGGACGGCGTGAGCTGAGCAACCTGGTTCAGAGCGTTCCCAAACCGATCGCCGTTGGCAAACACCAGAACCAATGCAACGACTACCAGCACGATCCAGAGCACGCCGACAACCGGGCTGAAGATCGCGCGGCACAGCGCCGCGTGGCGACGCAACAGTGGTTCTGGATTGACCAGCGGGATGTGCGGGAACATCCATCGGCCAGTGCGCTTCTGCAACCGTTGGCGCTTGGCCTTGCCGATGCGCTGCTGGAGCATGTCTGCGTCGAGCGCGCTCTCGCCCAGCACCAGTCCGAACAGCTGCAGACGGCTGATCAGGTCGATGACCTCACGCTGGGTAGGGGCGGCGTCACCAAGCTGGTCGTTGCATGCCTGCCACGCCTGGTCGACAGTCGTCTTGCCATCGAGCATGCCCAGGAAGAAGTGGGCGCTCTCGCTCATGCGATAAAACTGCCCGCTCGCGGGGTCCTCGACGATGTACGCGATCGTCGGCCCGTAGTGCTGCCGCACGACCCGGGCATGCGCACTCAGCCTGGGCGTGGTCGGACCAACGCGATACCACAGGTCGCTGAACGTTGTGGCGATGTCCCGCCCTCGCGTGCCGGCCACCGGAGCGCTCCCCTACCACCACCACGCCATGCGGGCGCGGTCGATGATGGGCCGGGCGAGGCGAACCAGCGGCGTCGTCCAACCCGACTGGACGCGAGCACGGCCGGTCATACCCGGCTTGAGCCACTCGGGCGTCGCTTCGGCGATCTCTGCCTCGATGAGGTAAACGTTGCCACCGGCCACGGCTTCGGCCTGCGGGTTCATCCGCAGCAACCGCAACGGCAGTCGCTCGTCGGTGCGTGCTCGAGGAGCGAAGGTCCCGTCAATGGCCTGCGGATCTCCATCGGTGAGCGACTCGCGTGCCGCGGCGATGTCCCGCTCGGGCACACGCATCACAACCACGCTCGTGGTACCCACGATGTTGACTAGCGGCCTGTCCGGCGCGATCGGCGCGTCGAGCCATGGCTCGAGGTCGGTTCCAGAGACGAGCCCATCGATTGGCGCGCGGATGTGGCCACGCTCAATCTCGTACCTCAGGAGCGCACGCTGGGCCTCGATCTCGGCCATGCTCTGGCTGAGCACCTCGGCCTGTTCCATACGGCCCCGGGTGAGCTCCGCCTCGCGCTTCGTGCGCTGCGACGCGAACTGGGCGTCGAGCTGCGCCAACTGTGCCTCGCGCTCGGTCGTATCCATACGGGCCAGGAGCTGGCCCTGGGTGACCGCTTCGCCCGGCTTGACCCCGACCCATGCCAGATACCCCTGGTACGGCGGCGTGATGGCGCGCTGATCGCGCGCCTTCGCCTCGGCCTCCGCGCTGACCACGTTGGGAATGGGCGTCACGGCCAGGGCAACAAAAACGAGCAACGCGAGCAAGCCCACCAGCTTCAGCAGCGTGTGCCGAGGGCCGACGATGGCCGAGCCGAAGTCGATGATGCGATCGCGGGTCACCGCGAAGATTCCCCGATCCGCCAGCCGTCTGGTCCACACGGCCGGGCCGATGAACTCGGCGACCAACCGCAGAAGGCCCAGCGAGCCCACCGGAAACGGGTCGTCCGCGTCGCGCTCGAGGACGGCGACACCGACCAGATCGCCATCGACTCGCAGTGGCAAGCTCACGATGCTCGACGGGCCAAAGCTGCGGCTCAGGTCGCCATGTGCGCGCACCACGCGTCTTTCGGCGGGCGCAAGATCGTCGTCCTGTGGGAACACGACCTCGATGTCCTGATCAGCGCACTCGTCCATCACGGCCTCGAGCGCCTCGACCGCGGGGTTTCGTCGGTCGATCGTGTCCGCCCCGCTGATCGCAACGGCTCGGATGTCCTGGCCGTGCACGAGCCCGACGGTCACACGCGTGCAGCCGAATCGCCTGCGGAGTTCGTCGCAGAACAGGCTGCCCATCGTCTGGGCCGTGGCGCCTCGCTGCGCGGCATCGAGCATCTCCAACGTTTCGCGCAGCCGCGCGGTCCGTTCAGCTTCGGCCAACGCACGCTGAGACCAAAGGAAGCCCTCGAAACCCTCGGCCGCCACAAGCATGGATTGGTCAGCCTGCGGAACCACCTCACGGTTCACCGACGAGAGCACCACGCACGCGCCCTCTGGTCGACCCAGGGCCAGCAGGGGAACGGCCGTCGCACGGTGCGTCGCCTGGGCCTGATACATCGTTCCTGCGCCAACGAGTACATTCTCGCTCAGCGCACGCGTCTGACCTCCGCTACCGGCTTGCTGCGCGGCCCGCTCGGCGAGGTTCGCAAGGCGTGACAAGAGCTGCGCGTCACCGCGCACCTGCTCGATCAGTCGGGGATCGTCAGGCGCGTGCATGGCAGCGAGGCCCCCCGCACGCTGCTCCCCGGGCTGGATGAACGCCAGGCCAGCCTGCGCCTTTGACAGCGCGCACAGCCGGCCCAACAAGCCCGAGAGATACTCGGCCAGCGCGCGCTGCGCATCGACCGCGCCATCGGTCGACGGACCGCTCGGCGAGCCGCCGGGCGTTGATCGACCGGGAAGGGACGGGTTGGTTGATGCGGACGTCGAGGCGCTCATGCGGTCGCTGGGCCTCCAAGGCCCTCGCCGTGCAGCGTGCTGGTGGGCGGGGGCCGAAGCTATCGACGGGCTTGCGCGCCCGCCGACGTGGTTGGTCTTACTCGCTCAGGCGGGGGCCACCCTCGCCCTCAGCCGGGGCCGGGCCACGCTGGAGCTGGATCTCGCCGTTGCGCTCCTCGTACTGACGCACGAGCTGGCCCATCGAGATTGCCAGGCGCTTCGCGCCCGACCAGTTGGTCACGATGCGGCTCCCGACGCTGAAGTTCAGCACGGGCTTGCCGTCGTTGCCCTGCATCGGCAGGTTCATGCCGAAGTCGAGGACGACCTCGTCGTTGGTCGTGCTGCTTCGGATGGTGTTGGCGTAGGTCGTCTGCATCTTGCTCTCATCGATGCGGAGCTGGACCTGCTGCTGCTGCGGGTTCTCGGCCATGTTCGAAGTGTCCTTTCTCTTTGCCTTTGCGTTGCGCCCTGTGTAGAGGGCCTGTCATCGACCCGAAACCCGTCCGCCCAAGTCTGGAGGCGGGAGCCGTGCCCATCGGGCCCGGCTTGGGTGTCCTGGAACTGTCTGGCATGCTGCCGGCGTTGGGCCCGGACGCTCCGGGCTCTACGGGGCCCCAAGTCTATTGGTGCCAGCCCCGATTGTCCTGCCGGCGGCGCTGTTCAGCGCCCTGGCTCGGCGTGGTCCCAGGCCGTTCCCGGACCCAGGGGTGCTGTACCGCCCGGCCCGGTACGCGGCCGGTTTGGGTTAGGTTTCATCATCTGGCGGAACCTGGACTGCGGCCGAAGCCGGCTCAGGCGGTCACCTCGACCTCTTCGCCCTCGAAGTCCTCGGGCTTGACGTCGGTGACCGTGGCCTTTGCGATGATGGCATCGAGCGTCTTGTGCTCGCGGAGCTGCAGGAACACGCTCTGGATCCGCCCGCTCTGCACCATCTCCTGGAAGAACTGCTCGGGGCGGGCACCACGCTCGAAGGCCATTTCGGCGACGCGCTGGCGGGCCTCGCCCTCGGTCACCTGGATGTCCATCTCCTCCGCGGCCTTGTTGAGCACGAAGAACATCTTCAGGTTCTGGCTCGCTTCGGTGGCCGACGACGCACGCAGCTCGGCCACATGCTTCTCGACTTCCATCTCGTCCATGCCGCGGTACATCAGTTCCATGCGGCGACGCTCCATCGCGCGGCCGGCCTGCTGGGCCGTCAGGCGCTCGGGCAGCTCGAAGTCGACGCTGTCCAGGATGTGCTTGGCTACCTGCTGGCGGAGGGCCGTGGACTGCTGGACCTTGGTCCGCTGCTCGAGCCGCTCGCGGAGGCGGCCCTTCAGCTCGTCCTCGCCTTCGAGGCCGAAGCGGCTGACAAGCTCGCTTCGCTCCAGCGGAACGATCTTGTCGATCGCGGTGACATCGAAGGTCACGGTGAGATCCTTGCCGCGAAGGGCCTCGACCTCGTGCTGCTCGGGGCCCTTGGTCGTGATCTTGGCGGAATCTCCGGTCTTCGGCAGGCCGAGCTGCTTGCCGAGGTCCTCCACCATCACACCAAGGATCATGCCCTTGCCGCCATCGGGCGGGCACTGGACGACGGCGCCCTCGATGTTGTAGTGCTCTTCGCCGTCCTGGTCGACCATCTTCGCATTGCCGGTGAGGTAGTCGCCCTTCTCCGACTCGTCATGGCTCTCGAGCGAGCCCTCGTTGAGGCAGATCTTGGTGAGCTCATCCTCGACCAGTTGGTCGGTGACCTCGAGCATCGGACGCTTGAGCTCGAGCCCGTCGAGCTTGGGCATGTCGAACTCGGGCTGGACCTCGACGTCGATGCCAAAGTTCAGAGGCTTGCCGGCCTCGATCTCGATCTCGTCCATCTTGGCGCCGAACGGGTCGCCGATGACCTTCAGGCCGCTCTTCTCGACGGCCTGCTGATAGGCCTCGGCCACGATCTGGTTGCGGGCTTCGGTGCGGATGTTGCTGCCGAACCGCTTCTCCAGCAGGGCCTTGGGCACCCGTCCGCGACGAAACCCTGGGAGCTCGGCTTCCTCGAGCAGCGTGTCCACCGAGCTACGCAGCCGATCGTCGACGGTCTCAGCCGCGACCTCGATCTCCAGCCGCTTGCGGCTTGGGCCGCTATCGCTGACGGTGTAGTTCTTCAAGATGTCCGCTTGTGCGGTGTCGGCCATGGATCTAGCTCCGGAGGACCTTTGGACGCTCGGTTGGGGTTCATGCGGAGCCCACCGGATCGGCGGGCGCGAAGGGGAGTATAGCTCTCGCTGGGGTGGGCGCGCCGGCGATTGATGCCTCGTCGGCGAGGGCAGCGTTACGGGCCAGTCGCTTTTTTTAGTACCAGATTTGCCCGCGTGACCCCAGGCCATGCCGCCATGGTGATGCGGAAGGCCCTTATGCGTGTCCCCGCCATATCGGCCCTGGCGCGCAATGCGGGCGTTTCGCACTCCACGGCCGTGGATTCGAGCGAATTAGCGATCGTGACGGGCGGCCGGAGGTACGGGGTCTTCACGAGCGAGGATCCCACGTTGGGATCTTGCCCCGGCCCGGCCAAAGCTGCCACCACGGGGCGCACGACCGACGGATGTCTCCCAGAAGGAGGACAGAACCCATGACTCGCAAGACGACCGCCCTGACCGTAGCCAGCATCGCTGGCCTCGCCACCGCCGCCCTCGCCCTCGGCCCGACGAAGGCCGACCAGTGCCAGTCCGCATGCGACACCGCTTGCGGTTACGGCGAGGAAATGACGAGCGTCACGATGGTCGGCATGAGCAACGCCAGCGATGACACCATCGTCGACGTTGCCGCCGGTGCCGGCCAGTTCAACACGCTCCTTGCCGCCGCGAAGGCCGCTGGCCTGGCCGACGCCCTGAGCAGCAGCGGCCCGTTCACCGTGTTCGCCCCGACAGATGAGGCATTCGCCAAGCTCGGCCAGAACACCATCAACAACCTCCTCAAGCCCGAGAACCGCGACACGCTGGTCGGCATCCTGACCTACCACGTCGTTGCCGGTGAGGTGCCCGCGTCGAAGGTGCTCGGCATGAACGACGCGACCACGCTGAACGGTCAGCAGATCGACTTCAGCACCAAGGACGGCAGCGTCTTCGTCGATGGCGCCCGTGTCCTGGCCACCGATATCGATGCCTCGAATGGCGTGATCCACGTGATCGACAGCGTGATCCTGCCCGAGAGCAAGAACATCGCGCAGATCGCCACGGGCGACGGGCGCTTCACCATCCTCGCGGCGGCGATCGAGGCCGCTGGCCTGACCAGCGCCATCACCGGCGATGACGCGTTGACGGTCTTCGCGCCCACCGACGAGGCCTTCCGCAAGCTTCCGCAGGGCACCATCGAGCACCTGCTCAAGCCCGAGAACCGCGAGCAGCTCGTCAGCATTCTGACCTACCACGTCGTGCCGGGCCGCGTCTACGCCCGCGATGCCGTGGGCGCCCAGCGGGCAACCACGCTCCAGGGCGGCGACGTCCGTGTCGACATCGAGAGCGGTCGCCTGACCATCAACGATGCCGGCGTGGTTGCCAGTGACATCGAGGCGAGCAACGGTGTCATCCACGTGATCGACACCGTCATCCTGCCGTGATCGGACCAGAGTCCGATTAACCCCTTGAGCAGAGTCTCTCCAGACCCCCATGCAGCCCGACGCGCTCCCACCGGAGGCGGCGGGCCTTTCGCTGCGCCCGAGCCGCAGCCCTCAAGACCCAACACCCCACCGAGCCGCTCTGCCGGTGCATCCGCTCCCCAACGCCTCGCGAACCCCACGGTCGCGGTGGACCCAGAGCACGACCAACCCGTCCTGCCCGAGATCGCCAACGGGCACCCCAGGGCCGCCGAGGCCCTGCTTGACCGGTATGGCGGTCTGGTATGGTCATTAGCGCGGCGGATGTCTCCGACCCCGGCCGACGCGGAGGATGCCGTCCAGGACATCTTGGTTGAGCTCGTACGGAGTGCCCATCGCTTTGACGCCAGCGTGGCGGGTGAAGCGACTTTTATCGCTATGATCGCGCGCCGACGCCTGGTCGATCGGGCCAGGAAGCGTGGGCGTGATCGGACCGAACCGGCCACCGATCATCTTCGTCTCGTAGAGGATTCCCGAGCCCCCGAACGTGCATCCAACAGGGTTCAGTTCGGCGAAGACGCGAAGAGAGCGTGGGAAGCCATGGGTGAGTTATCTGACGAACAACGGCGATGTATCTCTTTGTGGGCCTGCCACGGGCTGAGCCACGAGAAGATTGCGCGCGCCACGGGTCTGCCGCTCGGCACGACTAAGGCCCACATCCGCCGCGGGCTGATCCGCCTCCGCAAGGCGCTCGTTGAGACCCCGGCCACCCCCACAGACCCGCACGGGGAGGCCATCCGAAGACCTCCTCCCACCGCCAACCGCCCCCCACCGAGCCCGATCCGCGGATGGATGGCATCGACGCCGAGGTTACGCCCGAGGTTCTAGCGGCCATCGATCTCTGGCATGCCAACGCAGAGGGCGAGCCCATGCCCAGCCTCGTGCGTGAGCGTGCGGCACGGTCGATGCGGTCGGCCATGGCGGATGTTGCTGCCTCCGCCGCAGACTCGCAGCAGGGTGAGTGGGCTGAGCGGCAGCAGGGCTCTCACCGGCGTTGGCTCAAGCCTCTGGTGGTAGGCATCGTGGGTGGTGCGGCCGTCCTGGCTGCGGCCATGGTCGCCTTGAGTACCACGAACGACTCCGAGCGGCGCGACGCGTTCATCGCACGCAACGCCGACACGATCGTTTCGACACTCCGCATGCCCGCACAGCCGGCCGCGCACTGCGGCAACGTGGCTTGGTCTCCAAACAAGGACGAGATCTACGTCTTCGCCGCCAACATGCCCGCCAACGATCCTGAGCAGCAGCGGTACACCCTGTGGGCGGACACCGAGACAGGGGCGATCGAGCTCGCGCGATTCGACGTTACCAATCCGATAGACGAGATCGTTCGCCTGAGAGGCTTGCCCGAGGCAGAGGATGCGGTCCGGTTCCGGATCACCCTCGATGCCATCGAACCCGGCGCGGGGCCCGCTTCAGTCGAGATTGCGACCTCTGATGCATTCTGAATCGCGCATTGGCCCTCGGTAACGCGAACCGAGCACGCCCCATACGGCGTTGCCGTGGAATTACTACGTGATGACGTTGGGGTTTCGGTGTTGGCCGGGGGCGTTGCCATGCCCTTGCGCTGGATCTTGGGAGTCGGTCGGAATTACGCCGACCACGCGAAGGAAATGGCGTCGGCGAGTGCGGCGGCAAAGGCATCCGGTGCCGGGGATCATCCGACGGTCTTCGCGAAGAGTCCGGCGGCAGCAATCCTGCACGGCGACGACATCGTCGTCCCTGCGTGTTGCGTTGATGAAGCAACCGGCGGCCCACAAGTCGACTATGAGGGCGAGTTGGCCGTCATCTTGGGCTCGCCAGCGCGCGACGCGGATGAGTTCGATGCGCTCGAGTGCGTGCTGGGATACTGCTGCGCGAACGACGTCTCGGCCCGCTGGTGGCAGAAGCACGGCGGCGGCGGACAGTTCGTGCGCGGCAAGAGCTTTGACACCTTCTGCCCGCTCGGCCCCACGGTCGTTCCGGCAAGGGACGTTCCGGATCCGCAAGGCCTGACGCTAACGACGCGGCTCAATGGCAACGTGGTCCAGCACTCGTCGACCAAAAACATGCTCTACCCGGTAGCCACCGCGATCAGCCGCCTGAGCCAGGGCGCCACGCTACCAGCGGGAACGGTGATCCTCACAGGCACGCCCTCGGGCGTCGGCGCGGCTCAAGATCCGCCACGGTTCCTGGCCGAGGGTGATGTTGTCGAGGTCGAGATCGACGGTTTGGGTGTACTGCGCAACAGAGTCTTCGTCGAGCACCCGTCACGCGACCTTTGAGACCACTATTTGAGACCACGACTTGAGAACGGTGCTCGGGCACCGTCACCGTCGGACTATGTGGGGGCTTCCACGCTCTGCACGATCGCCTCGAGGATGCTCTCGGCCTCTCGTCCATCGCCTTGCTCAAGGCCGCCGCGGACGATGAGGCGGTGCGTGACCACGGGCAGGATGTTGTCCAGAACGTCTTCGGGCACGACATAGTCACGACCGTCGATCAGCGCGGTTGCTCGGGCCGTCTGCGTCAGTGCCAGCGCACCGCGCGGCGAGAGGCCCAGGCGTAGATCGGGCGAGCTTCGGGTCGCGTTCGCGATGGCGACGACGTACTCGAGGATCTTGCCGTCAACACGCACGTCGTTCGCGGCCTTCTGCAAGCCGGCGAGTGTTTCGAGCTCCATGACGGGCGAGAGCTTTGGCAGCGCCGTGCTCGCCGGCCGGCTCTCGAGAACGCGGACCTCGGTGCCCGGGTCGGGGTAGCCCAGTCGCGTGCGCATGAGGAAGCGGTCGAGTTGGTTTTCGGGCAAGAGGTAGGTGCCCTCGAAGTCGTACGGATTCTGTGTCGCGATCACCATGAACGGCGTGGGCAGCGGGTGGCTGGTGCCGTCGATCGATACGGTTGCCTCGCTCATGGCCTCGAGCAATGCAGTTTGGGTGCGCGGGGTCGTGCGATTGATCTCGTCGGCCAGCACGATGTTGGCGAAGATCGGCCCAGGCTTGAACGTGAATTCGCCTCGCTCACGGTCATACACGCTGACGCCCAAGATGTCGCTGGGCAGCAGGTCGGGCGTCATCTGGACACGCGACAGATTCGCCTGCACGCTCCGGGCGATTGCGCCGGCGAGCACGGTCTTTCCAACGCCGGGCACATCCTCAATGAGGAGGTGGCCGCCGGCGAGCATGGTGCGGAGCACGCGATCGATGGCCTGGGGGGTGCCCATGAAGACCTATTAGGGTTGTTTGACTGCGCAGAGAGAGAAA
>ERZ1740058.558-NODE-558-length-26656-cov-4.268035_pt1 | contig 26656 bp, 19 predicted proteins | sample MGYA00581745_ERZ1740058 | MGnify/ENA primary metagenome ERZ1740058 (study PRJEB43018, sample SAMN04849742) | marine metagenome | isolation source: floating plastic debris | place: Pacific Ocean | collected 2008-08-30 | study: EMG produced TPA metagenomics assembly... | reverse complement strand
GGACTATTGCGAAGTTAAAGACCTTGGTTGATATTGAATTTAAGGAATTATAAAGCAATACTTGATTTTAATTGTGGTGGACAAGTCCTATGTGCGTGATACGATTAGTTTTTTGATTTAGCCCAGGACCTCACCCCATCCAAAAACTCCGCTTCAGGAAAAGGAATAAGCTGGCTGGCCAACTCCAAAACAGCTTGAATGTTCACATCCGGTTCGAAAATATGGGGATGGTTGGCAGAATTCTCATTGTCCAGCGCCAAAATGCAGACATTAAGAAGTGACTCCAAAGTAAAAAGAAGGTCTCGGTAATCTTTCACTTGAAGTTTGGCGACGCTAAAACCATCTTTTTGTTGAGTAAGCGAACTAAAATAGGCCTCAAGTGGAAGTTCCAAATGGGAAAGGTCAAGCGTTTTGTTGGTTTTCATGAGAAAGATTTGGGATTCAGTCTTTCAAAGGAAGTATATTAAATTGATAAAGGTGTCATACAAAAAGCTGACATTGAATAATTTAAATCACTTTTTTGTCCCTAAGGTAGTATCCAATAAACTGTGTAAACAAAAATTAGGCGGGTCTTAAGACCCGCCTAATTTTTTGTCTAATTTTAAAACACAGTTACAATGGAAGATTACAAGAAACAATTTTTGAACAGTGGTGTGCTTGATGGCATCAAGACCCAGGAAGAGCTCTCGGCGCTTCTCAATGGCCTTCATGCGGCTGCACTTGAGGCAATGCTCCATGGGGAGATGGACGCCCACTTGGGCTACCCAAAAAACGTTCAGTGTAAAGCGCTACTTGAGTAATACGAAAAAGCCCATTTAGCAACCCTAAATTTTGTAATTTATAACAAATAATACTGGAATGAATAAAGTAAGTATTACAGGGTTTTTGCTTTTGGTGATACGGTTTTTTCCATATACCGGAATAGCACAGAATGCTAGTTTTCTAGAAACAAAACTATCAAACAAATTAGTCAACTACAGGACATCGGAACGCCCCGAAAAAATGTACGTTGCTACCGACAAAGAATTTTATGTAAACGGGGAGACTATTTGGTTCAAAGCTTATCTGGTAGATGGAATTTCGCATGTGAAGAGCGAAAAAAGCCGGGTGATTTATGTGCAACTTCTCGATAGTAAGGCAGAACCAATTCAGCAGAAACGTTTTTATGTTTCAGATATAGGAGCTTCGGGCGAATTTGAACTATCGGAAAAAATTTCGGCGGGAAATTATACATTACGTGCCTACACACGGTACACGTTCAACGAAGAACAACCCCTGATTTTTGAAAAAATCATTCCAGTTTATAGTGCAGATTCCAAAAACAAGTATGAGCAGGCTGCTACTTTATCAAATGTAAAAGCCAAAAAGGAGGAAGTACTAAAATCTAGGCTTCAAGTCCGTTTTTTTCCGGAAGGAGGTCAGCTGGTCAACGGTTTACTGAACACCATGGGTATCGAAATATTTGATACCGAAGGAAATCCTGTTGCTGTAAAAGGTAATTTGATAAATCAAGAAGGAAAAGTGGTCACGCCATTTACAACGTATGAGTTTGGCCTTGGAGCCATGGCATTTACACCCAGGGGAGGAGATTTGTACGTTGCCCAAATTCAATATAATGGAAAGCTGGATACTTATAATATACCTAAGCCAAAGGAACAGGGATACCAACTTAACGTTTATAACAGAAAGGAAGAGATTCTTATTCATATCTCTGCTTCTCAACAGCGAGATTTAAAGAACATGGTGATTATTGGCCATGTACGTGGGGAGACAGTTTTTTTGCAAAAAATAGCGGAACCTTCTGCAGATGGCCACTCTTTTACGGTAAAACTTATGACAGAGAACTTACCAGACGGTGTTGCACATTTTACATTGTTTACCCCGTTTGGGGAGCCTGTATGTGAACGTTTAACATTCATTGACAACCCTAAAAATGAGGTGAAGTTGCATATCGGTTCAGATAAGGAGAATTACAGTTTTCGTGATATCGTATCCGTTGACTTACAAATGACCGAGCTTGCGGGACAGACCCTACCAGGTGAATTATCTGTTAGTGTAGTGCCTGTCGACGCTGGTATAAAAGGTAAGATAAAATCAGCATCCTCAATGAAAGCTTGGTTGCTTTTGGAATCTGATTTGGCTCATAGTATCCCAAATGCTGACTATTTTTTTGTCGATGATAGTAACCGACGTAAATACCTTCTTGATGTATTATTGCTTACACATGGGTGGCGGCGTTTTGTATGGAAAGATATGCTCAATAGAACCGTAAGCAAAAACATTACATATTTACCCGAACAGGGCTTAACCGTTTATGGTAGGGTAAGCGATTTCAAAAACAAATACAGATCATTGCCAAGTTCGGTCAAAATGACTTTTTTCAATGAATTGGAAATTTTTCAACTACAAAAGGATACCCGTAGTGACGGTAGCTTTGATTTTGGTCCTTTTATGCTTCTGGATTCGGTTCCGGCAGTGGTTGAAGCAACTTATGGGAACGGTAATAAAAATAAGGATGCTGCTGTTCAGATACACCCTGTTTTTTTCAATTATCCCGAAAATAAAACCAAAGACTTACAAGAGATTGAATTACTTCCATCCGTCGATGTGCAGCCATACCTAAAGCGAGCAGAGCAAAAAAGATGGGTTGATTTTCAATATGGTTCCAACATAACCCAACTTGACGAGGTGGCTGTTGTTGCCAAGAGAATAACACCTGCGGACGTTATAGATAAGGAAATCAAGGAAATGGTCCTTTATGGGGAACCCAGGGCAAGAACTTATGTTGATTCCATATCTGGTCAGGAATTTGCTTCTGCCATGGATGTTTTGAGATTTGTTCCAGGGATACAGGTATTTGGAGATTATCCCAACCAAAAGGTATCGGTGAGGGGCGCCAGTTCAATTTCTTCATCACCCGATCCACTTTTTTTACTGGATGGGGTCCCTGTATCTGAAGTTTTCATTCAGGGCATGCAGGCCAGCGAAATTGGTGTTATCGATATACTATCAGGAGGTGAAGCCTCAATGTACGGTGTTGAGGGAGCAAATGGAGTTATTGCATTTTATACAAAAGGTCGTGTCGGTACCAAAACAGAATATCGACAGGAAACCTTACCTGGAGTAACAAATTTTACGATTCCCGGTTTTTCCAAATCAAGAGAGTTTTATTCTCCAAATTATACTGAAGACAGTCCGGGAGGCCAAGGTCCAGATTATCGAACAACTTTGTATTGGGAGCCCACTTTTGAATTTGCGGAAGACAATCGTAAGCTTAGCTTTTTTTTAGGAGATGTCCCTGGTGATTATCAGATAAAGGTACAAGGCATTACCAATGATGGTAGGCCTGTAGGTGCCTCTCATGTTTTTACCCTAAATGATAATCCGTAATCCTTCATTCTTACTTGTCGTTAAACCATTCAGGGAAAGAGAATAATTTTACAAGCTGTTGAATGAAAACATCCGGTCCCTATCATTGACAGGCGAGGTTCAAAATTTTTGTTTTAAGAAATGTCTTTTCCTCATTTATTTTTCACTTCGTCTTTGAAAAGTATGTCAAGTTATTGTACAGTTTTGGCTGCTTACAAATCTTGAGTGTTACCCCAAATAGCCCTAGCTTTAGAAAGATTAAAATTTTCAAATATGGATATGGAGGATACCCATAGCGGTATAGGAAGTAGTGTACAATCAAAATTCAATATCACGTATAGCATCTTTCTTGTATTGTTTTTCGTTGGAACGCGCTGTATTTCTGCACAAATGTCAGATTCTGAATCCAAAGAAAGACTGGAAACAAGGGCAAAAGTAACTGGTTTACGATACAACAATGTCCATATACTTGAATTGGAGAAAACCTTAGAGCTATATCTGGATATTCTGGGATTTAAACTGGTTGATGCCGAGGTGCTCAAAGGGGCCTTGGAAGGAATGTTGGTTTTGACGATACAAGCAAATGATTATAAAATGACACTTAGTTTGCCACCCACACAGTTCAAAAATTCAGTTGGGCCCATTGGGAATACAAACCATAATCATTTTATGTTGCGGGTCAACGATATTGGTCCGATTGGAGACCGATTGAAAGAAGAAGGGTATCAGTTGGAGAATGATAATTATGAAAAGGACAAGTACACCTTTTTTACTGGGCCAAACGGGGAAATCATCGGGCTTTCTTCTTGGGATTAATTTTATGAGGCAATTAAAAACTCTTAGGATATTTACCATTCTGCGATACTCCCGTCTTTATTTCTCCAAATAGGACTGTTCCAATTATGGCCTATTTCTTGTGCCACCCTTACTTTTTCTTCATCTATTTGGATTCCTAAACCGGGTCCTTCCAATAAGGATATGTACCCATCCTTTAAGGAAAAGACTTCCGGGTTTTCCATATAATCCAATAGTTCATATCCCCCATTATAATGGATTCCTAAGCTACTTTCTTGGATGAAGGCATTGATACAGGCGAAATCTATTTGTAAGGCCGATGCCAATGAAATGGGTCCCAAAGGACAATGCGGAGCCAATGCTATATCATAGGCCTCAGCCATAGCAGCTATTCTCCTCACTTCGGATATGCCTCCCGCGTGGCTGAGGTCTGGTTGTATTATATCTACGGCCCCTCTTTGAAGGATATCTTTAAAATCCCATCGGGAGTACATGCGTTCACCCATTGCAATAGGAATGGATGTATGGGAATAAATTTGATTAAGGGCGTCATTATTTTCACTTAGCACAGGTTCTTCAATAAACATAGGTTTATAGGGAGCCAACTCATCAATTAATGGTTTTACCATGCCTTTGTGTATTCTGCCGTGAAAGTCCAAGGCAATATCCAAATCATCGCCAAACTCCTCTCGTATAAGGTAAATATATTTTTTAACTCTTTTTATTTTCTTATTGTTATCAATCCATTCAAAAGCGTCGGTTGCATTCATCTTCACAGCCTTATATCCCTCGTTTACTTTGGCTTGGGCCTGTTCTATGACCACATCAGGACTATCCCCTCCAATCCAGCAATACATTTTCATTTTTTGCCTGACAGCTCCTCCCAACAGTTCATAAATGGGAACACCTAGGGATTTACCTTTTATATCCCAGAGGGCTTGATCGATACCTGCCAAGGCACTCATCAAAATGGGCCCTCCCCTGTAAAATCCACCTCTATATAACGTCTGCCATATGTCTTCAATGGAATTGGCAGGATGGCCAACCAAATACTGTGATAATTCATGAACACAGGCTTCTACCGTATCGGCCCTTCCCTCTACAATGGGCTCGCCCCATCCTACAATACCGTCTTTGGTAGTCATTTTTAAAAAAAACCACCTAGGGGGAACTTTAAAAAGTTCTATTCGTTCAATTTGAATTTCATTCATTTTACTTTTTTATAAGGCCCTTTCAGTATTTTTGGTCGTGGTTACTAACTAACCATCTTTTAATATGGAAAGGTAATGGGTCATTGACAATTCCCTCAACTGTTGGGCTGCTTGCTCAGCCGTAATATCCCGTTGTGGATTAGCAAACATCTCATAGCCTACCATAAATTTCTTTACAGTCGCAGAACGTAGTAGCGGAGGATAAAAAACCATATGGAAATGCCATTCTTTATGGTTTAAACCATCGGTTGGTGCTTGATGAATTCCCATCGAATAAGGAAACGAAGTCTCAAATAAGTTATCATATTTTGTGGTGACATGCTTAATCATCCGAGCAAAACTGTGCTTTTCATCATGGGACAATTGGGCGATGTGCTGTAAATGTCCCTTGGGAGCTATCATTACTTCATAGGGCCAGACCGCCCAAAAGGGTACCAAAGCCATGAAATGTTCATCTTCAAACAGGATTCGTTCCCCTTTTTGTGACTCCTGTTTTAAGTAATCTCCTAATAAACTTCTTTGGTTTTTTTGCCAATATTCCTTTTGAAACTTAGTTTTCTTTCGTACCACCTGTGGTATGGAACCTTGCGACCAGATTTGTCCGTGAGGATGAGGGTTACTACATCCGATTTCGGCCCCTTTGTTTTCAATTATTTGTTCATTATTGATATCGGTCATTGCCCCCAATTTTTCATACTCACTTTGCCAAAGCGAGATGACATCAACAATCGCAGGGACCTCCATCAACGGGAGTGTCAGGGAATGGTCAGGGGAAAAACAGACCACTTTACATATTCCTATTTCACCTTTGGCTTTTAACAGCCCATCTTCAATTTGTTCCGTTGGAGTATCGAAAAGCAAGGCGGAAAAATCATTTACAAACGAATAGGTGGATTCATAGTTGGGGTTGGTTACTCCATTGGCCCTAGTGTTCCCTGGGCAGAGATAACAGTTCTCATCATAGCTGGGCTTTCCTTCTTCACTGGTTTTCTCTTTTTTTCCTTGCCAAGGCCTTTTGGTTCTATGAGGTGATACAAGTACCCATTCCCCGGTCATTATATTGTATCGCCTATGCGGATGGTCCTTTAGATTCAATTTCATCACAACCGTTTGATTAAATGGGTTCCTTGACTTGGCACTGTTTGAAAATGGGACAGCTCTATACCGAACATAGTTTTATAGGCCCTGGAAGCTTTGTCCACAAATTCCTCAACGGCGTCCTTGTGGATTAGATTTATGGTACAACCTCCAAAACCTCCGCCCATTAAGCGGGCGCCGAGTATTCTACGTTCAGTTTTAGCAAATTTTACAAGAAAGTCAAGTTCGGGGCAGCTCACATCATATTTTTCACTCAATCCATCATGGGTTTCAAACATCAGTTTTCCAAAACTATCAAGGTCTTTTTCTTTTAAGAAATCCACGGCCTGGAGTACTCGTTCTATTTCCTCAACCACGTACAAACACCGATTAAAAACAATAGGGTCCAGTTGTTCCTCGCAATTTTGGACCATTTTTTTGGTAATGTGGCGAAAGGATTTTTTGACATTATTTTTTTCGGATAATAAATGGAGTCCAGTTTCACATTGTTCCCTGCGCAGATTGTACTCTCCTGAAGAGAGGTTATGACTTACGTTTGTGTTCAAAAGCAGTAATCTGTAAGGATCGAAGTTTGCTGAAATATATTTAAAATCTAAGGATAAACAGTCCAACAGTATGACACGGTTATCCTTGCCCATGATTGATGCGAATTGATCCATGATTCCGCACTTGGTACCTACGTAATTGTGTTCTGCCCGCTGCCCAATTTTTGCTAATTGCCACTTGTCCAGTCCAAGGTCGAATAGCTCATTTAGCCCAAAGGCAAGTCCACATTCCAGGGCGGCAGATGAACTGACCCCTGAACCAACGGGTACGTTGGATTCCATTTCACAATCGAAACCTTTAAGTCCCCTTGCAATCAGTTGTAATTCATTAAGGACGCCCAACGCGTAATTATGCCACCCCCCAGTACCTAGTTTCAAACTGAATAGGTCAGCGACCAAAACACTGTCGAATCCTTTACTTTTTATAGTGCACCTACTTTTACTGCCGTTTTGCCTAATTTTCATCTTCATGGCTTGGACTGTGGCAGCCGGGAGTACATAACCATCATTGTAGTCCACATGTTCCCCTAACAAATTAATTCTTCCAGGGGATTTAACCACAACTTCGGAGACGCTGGTGACGGATTTTTGTTTCAATACTGTATGATTTTCCAACTTTTTTGGGATGTTTTACTTTTTGCCACTTCTGATTTCATATAGGCTGTAAAGTGTTTCCCTCATTTTTTCGACAAGTTCCTCATGTGGGTTATCGTATTCATCTACCAAACCCACATTATAGTTCTCGCCATCAAAACGACCTGTTAAAGGTTGATCTAAATATTGGAACCAATGTGCTCCGATAATTAATGGATTCTTCAGAGCACTTTCAATATAGTCTTCATATAATACACCACGATGCTCTTGATTTTTAGCGGCTTTAACACCCAGGTGAAAATATCCCCTATCTGTAGCCCCAAAGTGAAATTCCCCAATTAAAATAGGTGCATCCACACCTTCTGGCAGGGAAACATTGGCAACACTGTATTCGTATTTGTTGAAACTCATAATGTCCAAATACTTGGACCCAGCACCTAGAACAACCGCGTTGTTTTTCCAAGCAAACCTACAGCCAAGATAATTTTGCCCAGGTGCCACGGCATCCAATGCGTCGTGCACGGTTTTAAAATAGGTGTCTGCTATCTTTTCATAGAAGGCGAGCAAATCAGCTTCAGCTTTTTCAAAATCGGGAGCTTCGGTGCTTTCCAATAAAGCGTCCCAAGATCCATGCTGCGTGCCCCAAACGGAATTCAATGCTTCCACGGTATCATATTTTTTCTTTAAGTCGGCAACAAACTCTTGTTTTGCCGCTTGCGAGGCTGGGCTTTGTAGTGTTCCTACGGATAGAGAGCCCAACGCTCCCCATGATAGTTCATTATCGATAAAAAAGCCAATGCACCAAGGGTCGCCGGAACCTTTCTTTTGTCGTTCAACGGAGTTGCGTACCGCTTCTTTGAATTTTGGGTCAAATACATCATGGAATTTACCCCAAAAACCTTGGGAGCCTTCAATTTTGGGCGTGTCGGTAATCCATATAGAACCCACGTAGGGTGTTTTTTGAAGATCAATCGCCCCTTCATCGGAAACAAAACCTATTGTGTTCAAGCCCCAACTTTGTAATCTATCATTCGCTGTGCTTTGAAATTGCCCCAACCATTCGTCACCATATTTTTTATACAGATTGAGCTGATAGAAATTGAACATTTCGTAATCTTCTTTTCCTTTATAGAATCCGTGGGAAGCGGCAAAACCTGGAATGTAAAATTGTGCATATTCACCTTCGTTTTTTGGAAGTCCCTCAAAATAATCTTCCCTTCCTGTAATCCCTGTGTAAACACTTCTTGAATCCACACAATTAACTCCTGCCGACCAGAACAAGTAGCCTTCAGGGTCTACCATCCACCATTTTCCGTCTATTTTTTCGGTTCTAAAGAATCCAGTGGCCTCCAATTTTGGCCCTTTGGCCCATCCGCCGTAAATACTTCTATCCTGCGGACCTGGATTGGCCTCCAATACTTTTGAATTTTCGACGACTGCTTGCTTCAATTCCTCAACGGAATGCATTTTTCCCGGCCACTCATCATGCTTGTACATGCCAAATTCATCAATGAATGGTTTGAAGTCCGTGGTGTCCCTCACTTCCAGTTCGCCTTCAGCCCTAATGTTATCCACAGCAAAAGCATTGTCTTCATAGCTATAGCGTGTGTTTATGGTAATCTCCTGAATTTTGGCGATATCGGTCTTTAACTGCCCTGGAATGCCCCGCATCCCTTTGATACCCAGCTGCGGTGAATGCACCCATTTGCTCCATGCCAAAGGCACTGTAATGGTCCGGGTCTGACCCGGATTCAAGTCCAAATAAACGGAACAATACCATCGTATAAGTCCGTCTGGGTCATTGCCCACGAACATCTCCACTTGTATTTCCTAATCATCAAGATTGGTGACATCTGCTTTAACGGCGTATTTACCATTCAAATCCCATGGTTGATTTTCTGGGGATTTCAAAACCACACCAGGTTCCTTTGAGGTATAACCACTGTTAACCTTAAGATAATTTGAAGTGTCTGTTTTAATCCATTCATAGGATGCGTCCTGAGCCTTTACCAAAGCTTTATCTACCCCTTCCTCAAAATCGAAAAGAATATATCCTTCTGAGGTTTTTTCATCTGATGCAGTATTCTTGCAACTTAATAAAACGAACATGGCCATGCCAATGACCAAAACAAGATTTACTTTCATTTTTATATCATATTAACTTACTAGATGAGCTTCAAGTTCTTCAAGTGATTTTCCTTTGGTTTCCGGTACTTTTGACAGTACGAATAAGAGTCCTATAATGGCGAAAGTCCCATAGATTGTAAATGTTGTGACATTGCCTAGATTTGCCAATTGCCAAGGAAATATGAGTTGTACCAAAAAGGCAATGATCAGATTTATCAATCCAACAAAGGAAATGGCAATACCTCGAATACGATTTGGGAAAAGTTCTGAAAACAATACCCACATTACGGGTCCAATGGAAAATGCATAAAAAGAAACAAATCCCAAGATTCCAATTAGTATGAGGGTAGTATTAATTCTTGCAGCGGCAGTTACCAAGGCTGCTTCATATTTGCCAGCCATTTCAATGCCGAGCGCTTGCTTTACCGCTGATTTATACTCTAAATCGTTCTCAAATGTCTTGTTCATTAATGGGAACAAAGCTTCTCTATTGATTTCTGGAGGTAAATTTGAAAAGCTTTTATCGTCAATCGAATAGGTTGCAGACTTAAAACCAAAGACCAACACAAACAAGCAAACCGCCATACCGGCCATACCGGTGACCAATAAGGGCTTTCTCCCTAATTTGTCTATGAACAGCATGGCTACTACAGTGAAAACAAGGTTGACCAAACCCACTAAAATTGCTTGTAGAAATGACGCATCGGTACTTATACCCGTCAGTTCAAATATCATTGGCGCATAGAATATTACACTATTAATGCCCACCAATTGTTGGAATATCGCGACCACCAAACCTATGGTCAGTACCAAGCGCATACTTTTTTTGAAAAGTTCCCTAAAATCAACCTTTTCATTATTCTCCTGTAAGCTGCTTCGGATAGTTTCAATCTGTCTATCAGCGTATGTGCTGCTATTAAATCGATGAAGTACTTTTAGCGCTTGTGGTACTAAACCGTTCATGGTAAGCCACCGCGGGCTTCTGGGAACAAAAAATAATCCGAAATAATAGAGTATGGCAGGGAACGCCTCCAAACCCAACATCCAACGCCAGTTCCACTTATCCATGCCCAGAGCCAACGCCCAGTCTAAATTGGATTGGCCCAGTTTTAGAATAAGGTAGTTGGTAAAAAAAGCTGATGATAGTCCAATAACGATGTTCAATTGGTTAAAAGAGACCATTTGCCCACGACTTTCGGGGGGACTCACTTCTGCAATGTAAACTGGGGCAATTATCAGTGCGGCGCCTACTGAAAATCCACCCAATAATCTGGCAATTATTAACGTTGTGAACGAATCGGCCATGGCCGAACCCAAAGCTGAAACAATAAAAAATATGGCTGCATATTTTAAGACAAGCCTTCTTCCATACTTATCACTCAAAGGTCCGGCAATTAATGTTCCGAGCGCGGCTGTCAGTGTAATCGAACTCACCAGCCAACCTATTTGAATATCGTTTAAGGAAAACTCACTTTCTACAAACTTTAATGCTCCGGAAATTACCGAGGCATCAAAACCTAGGATAAATCCTCCTAAAGCAACAATCGCTGCAATTCGAACGATATAACTTTTTTTGGTCATTGTTTATATTTTGGTTGATTTCCTTTGAAAGCGGGTTTCCATGAATTAGGTATTAGCTATACTTTTTAGTTATTTGAACTAGGTTTCACTGTTTAAAAGGGGCCAATTTGTCCCAGTTGAATTCCACACCAATACCTGGCGTATCAGGGGCTACGGCTCTATGGTTCTCAACCATCAATGGTCGGTAGGTATATTCATCAATAGGGAAACTATGTACTTCCAACCAGCCTGAATTGGGTTGTGCGGAGACCAAACTTACATGTAGTTCCTGCATGCCATGTGAGCAGGCAGGCAGATTATATTTTTGAGCCATCTTAGCGGTATTCAGCCAACCTGTGATACCACCACAGTTTGAGGCGTCAGGTTGAATAAAGGACAGTTTGGCTTGCTCAAAAGCATACTCAAATTCATGAATGGTATGTAAATTTTCTCCCATGGCCAATGGAAAATCAGTTGCTTCAACAATCTCGGCATAAACCTTGTAATTATCAGGGATGATTGGTTCTTCAACCCAGGTGAAATTATATATTCTGAAGCCCTCAATAGCTCGTATAGCCTTTTCCACAGTCATGGAATAGTTGGCATCCACCATAAAGGTAACATCAGGGCCGATGTAATCTCGAACTGCTTTTATGCGCTCCAAATCTTCATTCAAATCTTCACGACCAATTTTGATTTTAACCGCATTGAACCCCCTTGAAAGGTAGCCTTCCATATTCTTCAAAAGTTTTGGTACTGGGAACTGTAAATCGATGCCACCGCAATAGGCTTTACAGGTATTATCCTGTCCTCCTATCATTTTCCAAAGGGGTTGGTTAGCCATTTTACATTTGATATCCCAGAGGGCAATGTCAATGGTGGAGATAGCAAAAGAAGCTATGCCACCCCTTCCCACATAGTGTATGTGCCATTCCATAAAGTCATAAATCCCTAGAATATCGGTTGCATCTTTACCTAATAAAACGGGGGCGAAATCGTGGTCTACCATCGCTTTGATAGCGAACCCCCCCTTGCCCCCGGTATAGGTGTATCCCGTGCCACGGTTACCGTCTTCAAGGATAATTGTTGTAGTCACTAATTCAAAATGGTCGTGGTCACCATGTTTGGCATCGTTTAACACCTCAGGTAGGGGAACCTTAAAAAGGTCACATGTTATACTTTTTATAGTTGAGGCTGTCATTCTATATTTTATGTTTTACATAGAAAGTCTTCTTTTCCATATATTGTTCAAAACCGTATTTCCCATCTTCACCCCCCGAACCGCTTAGTTTATATCCGTTGTGGAAGCCTTGGTGTTGTTCGCCATGCCCTCTATTAATATAGATTTCACCATATTCCAATTCGTCATTACATTTCATAATGGTATTTATGTCGTTGGTGAAGACCATCGCAGAAAGTCCATACTCGCAATCATTGGCATAATCAATCACTTCTTCGAAAGTTTTGAACTTGAGCACAGGTAGAATGGGTCCAAAAGATTCCTCATGAACAATGGTCATATCCTGGGTCACATTGGTCAGAATTGTAGGTTCAAACCAATAGCCTTTTTGAAAAGCTTTGCCCTCTGGCTTTTTACCTCCGGTGGCGAGAACAGCTCCCTCTTTTAAACTGACTTTGACAAGATGTTCCATATTTTCCAATTCACTCTTGTTTACTTTGGGTCCCATATCCGTATCTTTCAACATGGGGTCGCCTATCTTAAGAGCTTTTGTCTTGGCGACAAATCGTTCCATAAAAACATCATAGATGGCTTCATGGAGATACATACGTTCGTTGCAGGTGCATACCTGTCCACAGTTATCGAACCTTGAATGCAGTGCAGCTTCAACCGCTGCATCAATATCAGCATCTTCAAATACAATAAAAGGTGCTTTTCCTCCCAACTCCAATTGTACATGCGTCAAATTTTGGGCGGCATTTCTTGCTATTTGTTGACCTACAGGAGTAGAGCCTGTCATGGTTACCATCTTTGTTATTGGACTCTCGACCAATGCATTGCCCATAGCACGACCTGGGCCTGTCACTATGTTTATAAGACCGTTGGGAATACCTACTTTTTGGGCAAGATATCCCAATTCCAAGGTTGCACATGGCGTTTCAGAAGTTGGTTTGATTACAATGGAATTCCCTGCCACAAGCGCAGGACCCAATTTTCTTCCAGCTAATGCCAATGGAAAATTCCATGCCGTTATTGCTACCACGACCCCTCTCGGTACTTTTTGAATCCAAATCTGTTCATTGGGATTGTCTGAAGGAATGATATCTCCTTCAATTCTTCGGGCACCCTCACAGGCATATTCTATAAAAGATGCTGTAACCGCTACCTCCATTTGTGCCACTTTCAAAAGTTTACCTTGCTCTTTAACCAACAACTTGGCCAGATGGTCGGCATTGGCTTTTATCTCTGCTGCAAATTTGTATAACAGTTCAGCTCGGGAGCGCGCCGGTACTTTTTTCCATTCTTTTTGTGCTTTATCCGCAGCTTCCAAAGCCTTTAGTGCCTCCTTAGCTGTACCGTTCTGTACTTTGGCAATCACCTCTTCGTCGGAAGGGTTTATAATATCAATAGTTTCTTCCGAGGTCGATGTGACCCATTTTCCATCTATAAAAAGTTGATACTCTTGTACTTCAACCATCTCTGTTTTTTTTGCTTTGCTATCTTCCCATCCAACCGCCATCAACGAGCATAATACTGCCATTCATGTATGCTGCGGCTTCCGAGGCCAAAAAAACCACAGGACCTGCAAAATCTTCTGGATTGCCCCATCGCCCTGATGGAATCCTAGCAAGAATGGAACTGGCTCTTTCTGGATTGTTCCTAAGTGCCTCTGTATTGTCCGTACTTATATATCCCGGTGCAATGGCATTTACATTGATGCCCTTTCCTGCCCATTCGTTGGCAAACGCCATCGTCATTTGGCCTATGGCACCCTTACTGGCAGCATAGCCTGGAACAGTTATTCCACCCTGAAACGTTAGTAATGAAGCGGTGAAAATTATTTTACCAGTACCTCGATATACCATTTCTTTACCTATTTCTCGTGTAAGGATAAACTGGGCATTTTGGTTCACTTCAATTACCTTGTCCCAATATTCATCAGAATGTTCCACTGCGGGAGCCCGCAGAATGGTACCGGCGTTGTTGACCAAGATATCTATGATAGGATTTTCTTTTTTGACCTGTTCTATAAAGGTATATAGTGACTTCCTATCACTAAAATCACATTGGTAGGCTCTAAATTTTCTACCTAATGAAGTGACTTCTTTTTCAACCTCACTACCTGTAGCTCCCAATGAAGCACTTACTCCAAGGATATCCGCCCCTGCTTCTGCCAAACCAATGGCCATGGCTTTTCCAATACCACGTTTGCATCCGGTAACTAAAGCTGTTTTTCCATCAAGATTGAATTTGTTCAGTATTCCCATGCCATGTTTTTAAAGTTGACAATCCATGAGCACCTTTAGCCCATCAGGATTTTTATCAATGTCCTCAAATACTTTTTGGATGTTGGTCAAAGGTTGCACATTAGTGATCATCGAAGCGAACGGCAGCTTATTGGCAGTTATCAGTGCGATAGATTTTTCATAGTCTTCTTTTTCGTAGACCCGTGCTCCAACCAGCTTTAATTCCTTCCAAAAAAACTTGAAAAGATCAATGGGTTTTTTCTCACCGTGAATAGCCACCATCACGATTCTACCACGAATGCCGGCAACCTCAGTCATTACATCCAATGCCGGTTGTACCCCGGCCACTTCAAATACCACATCGGCAAGTTTGCTTTCGGTTTTTTCTTTTACATACGTGACCAAGTCAGTTTTTAAGGGATTTACAGCATCTAACCCTAGTTCTTTTGCTTTGGTTATTCGCGTCTCATTGACTTCAGAAACGATAACACCTGCCCCTAGCTCTTTAGCAACCATGGCCACCAAAAGTCCAATTGGACCACCGCCAAGAACAACTGCAGTTTCTCCTGCTTTCAGACCACTAAGGCGTACATCATGAACAGCAACTGATAAAGGTTCGATCAATGCAGCCAATTTTAAATCTGTGTTTTCTTTGAGTTTATGTAATGTAAAGGCTGGAACGCTCCAATATTGTTGCATAGCTCCAGGACTGTCTATACCTATAAACTTTAACTCTTCACAAATGTGGTTAAATCCTTTGTCAGACAGCTTTACTTTTCGGTCATCTAAAGGACGAACAACTACTTTTTCACCTACGGCAAAGTCTTTAACTCCCTCTCCCAAGGCATCAATAACTCCCGACATTTCATGACCAATGGTTTCCGGTATATTGACCCGCTTGTCCATCATGCCATGATAAATATGGACGTCAGTACCACAAACCCCAACATAGGCCACTTTAATACGGACTTCACCTGGTTGTGGGTCTTCCATCTGTTTTTCTATTACCGAGAAGGTCTTGTTGACCTCATACCGTGTTGCTTTCATAGTTTTAATCAGTTTGTTACCCTATTGCAGCGTGCCGCGTTTTTTGAAAAGAGGAAAAGCGCATAATACTTTGATAATTCTCATTGTTGTAAATATGGGTGAGCCCCCATTTCAAAATTTCAATGGGCCCTTTTTCATTGTTCGCAGTTCGGTTTAACCCTATGGCATGCGGTGGGTTCTGTATATGGGACTTGATTTCAAAATTGATTCCATCAGGCGCCCATTGAACCGTATTCTTTTCAGGACCATCCGTAGTAATCAATGAAGCTATACCTCCATCATATGACCAAACACAAATCTCATGTCCACTATTGCTTATGGGATTATAAGGCGATTTCACATAAGGCCCCAAAGGATTATCGGCAATAGCAACACCATGACGAATCTGTCGACCACCAAAAGTTATTTCCTCACCCATTTGCTCACCTTTATAATAGAGATAGAATTTTCCATTGTATGGAAGTATACAGGGATCGTGAACTTTGTGACTGTCAAAATCACCCTTCTTCTCCACTTTAAAACGATTATCTTCCTTCCCTAACCATATTCCATTATCTGCAGGACTCAAAATAGGTTTTGGCAATTTGTTCCATGGTCCATTTGGGCTTTCGGCCCATGCCAACCCAACTTGATTTTTAACTCGAACGCTATAGGGTGACTTCACGGTCTGGTAGCAGAGATAGTATTTATCATCATGAACCATGATTTCAACAGTAAAAACAGAACGGTCATCAAACGCTCCTTTTGGACCACGTGCAACTGCCATACCCTCTTCTTGCCACGTCCAACCATCCTTAGAAGTGGCATACCAGATATCGCATCTGTCCCAAGGGAATACTTTTTCATTTTCTATATCCCCTGCGAAACCATTCGTTGGTCCAAAACTCTTGCTGTACCAAACATAGTATGTATTATTTACTTGGATTATTGCACTTGGATCTCTTCTAACTATCCCTTCTTCATAAGCTAGGTCGCCTTTGAGGGGATTCAGTGAATCAAAATGGACAAACCATTTATTTCCAACCTTAGGCCAGTTCAAAGCGCGTTTAGAAGCTGAACTAAGACAATCCTTGTTGGTAATTCCCAGTTTGTCTAGTTGTTTGTCAGTAATATTTACTTTGTCTTTTATCATATTTTAGCTTGTCAACAATTTCAAATGCTTTGGCACTCCAAACTATATTGGTGAACAAGCAATTGTTAAGGAAACTTAAAATCGATTCAATTTTTAAACAAATAGGACTTTAAGGAATGATTTATTGAAATTTTGATAACAAGACGTTAATTTAAATAGCATGTCCTTAAAAACCGCATTAACCAACTCAACAAAAACTGGACAACGATAAAAGAATACTTTCTAAGGAATGAATACCACTATCCTTTAGATATAGAAAGTGAATACTGATTTTGGTAATTATGTATACAACACTTTGATTACGTGTAACTTACATCTGTTTTTATCTTCTTATTTGTTTTATTCCTTTTTAAAACCACCATTTAGTTTCGCCAAAATCAAAAAAAAAGACAACGGTTAAAACACAGTTGGCACATAATTGTTAAAAAGTAGATTTAGTAAGTTGCTGTCTAGTTTTTATCGAGTTAACATTATGTTAAGCGGCTTATCAAATCTATAATTTTGAGTGGTTTTTATTAAACATATATAAATTTTGAGAGTGTATTTTGAAATTTTGATAACGCAAACTAAACTGAAAAATTAACTAATACTCAAACACACAATCAAATGAAACAAACATTGAACAAACTATTTCTTTGTATAGTGTTGGGATTCTTGTTCATTCCTTTAAAGATGTCAGCGCAGGGAAAAGTTACTGGTAAAATTGTCGATAACTTAGATATGCCAGTACCTGGAGTTGCCATCATTATTGAAGGGACTTCGAGAGGAACGACTACGGATTTTGATGGTAATTTTGAAATTACGGCATCTGAAGGTGACGTGCTCTTAATTTCATACATCGGATTTAAGAAGATAAAAAGAACGGTAAGTTCTTCAACACAGACCATGGTTATTGCTCTGGAAGAAGACGCGCAACAGTTGGACGAAGTCGTCATTGTAGGATACGGTACTTTGGAAAAGAAAGAACTAACAGGTTCGCAAGTATCCTTAAAATCTGAGGATATCAATAAAATCCAAGCTGTCTCTTTTGAAGAAGCACTATTAGGTAAAGCGGCCGGAGTGTTGATCACCTCATCACAGGGGGGACCCGGTGATGCCGCTACAATACAAATAAGGGGAGCAACCTCTATCAATGCAAGCAGTGCACCGCTGTATGTTATTGATGGAGTTGAAATTGATGGTGACGCCCAGAGTATCGGTGGAGCTGCTGAAACGGGAGCAATTACTTCGTCCAGTCCGTTGTCACTTGTGGACCCCAATAACATCGAATCCATCGAAATTTTAAAAGATGCAAATGCCACTTCAATTTATGGTTCCAGAGGTGCAAACGGTGTGGTTATCATAACGACCAAAACTGGGAAAGGTAGAGAAAGTAAACTATCCTTTGATTTTGATGCCACTACTGGCGTCCAGGTGATTTCCAATCAGCTGGACATACTGGGGGCTCAGGAATTTGTGGACTTCTTTAACGAGGCCTTTCCATGGGATCCAGCCTTCAACGCAACCCGTTTTGAACAACTCGCCTTTCGGGATAATAATGGGACCCCACTTCCCCTGAACGCTGTTGAACCCGATGGCACACGACGTTTTGCGATCAATGATTTTAGAGGGGATGTCTTCCGACCAGGAATTCTTAATAAATACAGCTTAAGTGCCAGGACAGGCAGAGACACTTCGTGGTTCAGCGCCAATATAAGCTATACCAATCAAGAAGGTATCGTAACGAATACGGATTTTGAACGTATTCAGGCTTCGGTCAACGTGGGCGGTAATGTAAGTGACCGTTTACAAGTAGGCTTTCAAGCAAGTGGGGGTAGAAGTAATCGGGCCGGTATTATCAACGCGACACCAGATGGCGGTAATCGGGGCGCCTTCGGAGTTATAACCAACCTTGCTCTAGCACCTCCGGTACAAGGCCGATTTGACAGTGGTCGAGTGGGCGTTGGCTCAAATAATATTCTCTTTGATGAAAATGGTTTTATCATAAATGCCAATGGTCGTTTTATACTTAATCCCATAACCCAGGTAAACGAAACGGTCAATAGGGGACAGGAGCTCTTTGGGTACATTTCCACCTATCTGGATTATAAGTTGGCTGATGGACTTAATCTTAGAACGTCCCTATCCTTCAACGCTTATGAAAATTTGGGAGAAGTTTATCTTCCTACCAATTTGGATTATGGTCAGCAACTGGGCATTGCCAATGTTAATCGCTTTAGTCAAGCTAGATGGCAGAATAACAATACGCTAACATTTGATAAATTATACGCTGATAAGCATAAAATAAATGTTGTACTAGGAACCAGTTTACTTTCAAACGAATTCAGGACCTTAAGTGCCAGAGCTACAGGTTTTGAGAGTGATGAGGTTAATTTAGACGATTTGAGCGTAGCTACAAATCAGTTTGTAGATTCAAATCGAGGTGAAAATGGCCTCTTGGGCTTTTTTGGTCGGTTGAACTATTCCTTTGATAGTAGATATGTTATCAACCTGACTGCGAGAACAGATAAATCTTCCCGCTTTTTTCCTGGGTCCACACAATGGGGGTTCTTTCCATCTGCTGGTTTTACTTGGAACGTTAGTGAAGAATCTTTCTTAGAAAACTCTTCCTTTTTAAGTAATCTTAGGTTAAAAGCAAGTGTCGGTCAGACCGGAAATGATAAAATCGGAGTTTTTCAATCGCAGTTAGCTTTTGAAGGTTCCAGAATATCTTCCTTCAGAAGTGGTAATCCTCCTATAAGTGCGGCAAGCGTACGTAATGGAAATCGCTTTAACGGATTTTTCCTTTCCAGGGTATCCAATCCTGATTTAACATGGGAAACTACAACGCAATACGATATCGGTGGTGAAATCGGTTTATTCAATAATAGAATCAACATAGCCGCAGATTGGTTCAGAAAAGATACGGAAGATTTACTCCTAGAAAGACCAACTGCAAGTCAGGCAGGCTTTCCCTTTGTATTGGAAAATGTTGGAGAAGTAAGAAATACAGGATTGGAATTGTCCTTCCGAAGTGTCAACGTAAGCACCAAAAACTTCAAGTGGTCCACAAACTTCAATATCAGTTTTATTGAGAACGAAGTGATTTCCTTAGGTGGTGTGCAGGAAGAATTTCTAGTATCTGCACCAGCAGGTACTGGTGTTAACAACGACTTTATTGTCAGGGAGGGTCTGCCATTAGGTTATATGTTTGGTTATGAAAGTGATGGCGTATACCAATTCTCAGATTTTGTTGAATTTCAGGGCTTGTCCAACGCAGAGGCAATCGATTTATATCGCAATGATTCCAATACCGGCAGGTTAAGGCCCTTTGGAGGTGACGATGGCAGCAATATTTTTACTTTGGTTGATGGTGTTCCCACTAATGGAGGTAATAATAGGCCAGGACAACAAAAGCTGGTAGACCAAAATGGCGATGGTGTAATTAATGAGGCGGATGTAGTTGTGATTGGGGATGCTAACCCAGATCATTTTGGAGGAATGACCAATTCGCTGTCCTACAAGAACTGGGACCTTTCGTTTGTCTTTACTTGGCGGTATGGCGGCGATGTTTACAACAAGAACCTGTTACCTGGGTACAATCAAAATCTGTTTACCAACAAATATGGTATTGCCAGAGAAAGATGGACTCCCAACAATCAGGATACCCGAGTCAATAGTATTCGGGGAAGGGTTTTGGAAACCGGTATTGCCAATACCTCAGACTATATAGAAGATGGTTCTTTTTTAAGACTTCAGAATCTTAGTCTAGGTTATAATTTACCTGACCTGCTTACTGATCGACTGGGTTTGACCCGATTACGCTTTTACTTAGCTGCTGACAATGTTTTCGTTTGGACCAACTATTCGGGGTATGATCCAGATGTAAGTATTGCCGCCGGCACAAACTCGGCACTGACTCCTGCTGTGGATTTCGATGCTTATCCAAGGGCAACTACATTCAGATTAGGTATTCAAGGAACTTTTTAAAACAGTGTTATGAAAATAATGAACAAAATAATAATGATATTAACGGTCTCAGCTTTGAGTTTGACGACCAGTTGTACCAGGGAAACGCTTGAAAACAACACGACAACAGCATCTTTTGATGATTTAGAGGAGTTGGTTTCCGGTCGTATTTCAAGTATTTATGCTTCTTTACGTTCCAATGCGCTGTACAGAAATTCAGGTGTGGTTACCATGTGGGCTGGCGGAGGAATAGATAACTTTGGCGGTGCTGCTTTCTTTGTACCGGAGTTTATTCCTTTATATACCTATAGCTATGGTCCTGGAACGTTGATTATAGAGCAGACCTGGACGGAATTTTACATCGCTATTAAACAGATCAATACATTTTTAGGGCAAATAGAGAGCTTTGAGGATTCTTCAACTCCTGATGAACGTAATCCTGCTATAGGAGAAGCACGTTTTTTAAGGGCTATGCTATATTTTGATATGGTCAAGATATGGGGGGACATTCCATTGGCAGTAAATACCGACCTCACTCTTGATACAGTTCGGGAAGATGCGGGTTTGGCAAATTCTCCTGCAGAAGAAGTATATCTCCAGATAATTGAGGACTTGGAATTTGCAGTGCAAAATGCTCCTTCTCGTATAGGTGGAAGTCAAGATATAGCTTCTAGAGAAGCTGCACAAGTGCTTTTGGGAAAGGTATACCTACAGATGACCACTACAAAACAATACGGTGGGGTTGAGGGCGGTATCGATAGCGACGGAAATCCAGTATCCGTTAATGAACGGTTTATGCAGGCTGAAGAGATATTGGGCGAAATCATAGCTTCAGGTGCCTTTGCTTTGGAACCCAATTATGCAGACGTATTTACTCCTGAAAATGAAAATAACGATGAGGTTATATTCGCAGTTGGTTTCGATGGACCCAACAACCAAGTGGGAAGCGACTATGGGGATTTTTTAGGTAGAGGAAATTTAAGAGATGGGGGAGGCTTCGGTGTACTCAATCTGAATATTGATTTTGCTTTTGAATATTTGCGGCCTGACGGTATTACCGATCCTGATGGTACGGGCGAGACCATAAGTGCTGATAACTTATTGTTGGCTGTTGATCCAACAATAATTGACGCTACTTTGCAGACATTCTCCATCCCTGCGGCGCTTTTAGGACCTAATAATTTTGTTGGTGATGAAAGATGGGACAATAATGTCACAATTCGTGATCTTTTTGGTTTAGCTCCCGCGGCACGGGGTGAAGTAACTCTCGACCCATTGACAGAGTTCAATTTGAACAATGCATCTTGGTTCAATTGGAGCCCCTTAAAATACGTAAAACCTTTTCCAAACCCCAACGAAAATGGTGACGGTCTTATTGATTTTCCCTACTTAAGGTATGCTGAAGTACTTCTTTTGCAGGCAGAGGCCTTAAATGCCTTAGGTAGAACTGAAGAGGCGCGAACATTGGTCAACCAAGTAATAACAAGATCAATTAAACCTGCAATTTTAGAAGAAATCCCAGAATTTTCAGACCCTGGTGACCCATCCACCAATATTGAATATCTGTCTCCCACTGTAGATTCAGAAGGCACCCCTGAAAATATTCTTACGGCAGCTGTCGCCAACAACCTAGTAGCTACCGATCCCATTGATTATTTGATTCCCTCAGGGCTGTCACAAGAAGAAATGTTGGACGCCATTTTATTGGAACGTAATAAAGAACTCTGTTTTGAAGGTAAGCGTAAGGATGATTTGATACGAACCGGAAAGTTGGAAGAAGTCGTCAGCGCTCTGCACCAAAATTCTTCCAACCCGGGATTGAGCCCTCAAGTACCGGTCAGGGAAAACTTTAGTTTAATGATGCATACCCATTGGCCTATTCCACAAAGGGAAATATCACTAAATCCTAATTTACAACAAAACTGTGCCTTTGGTTCTTCTCCAGCAGGTTGTTTTGATTTTGAATAAAGAACGATTATGAAAAAAAATATAATATACGTTTTAAGCATATTGGTATCGGGCTTGTCATTTTGGTCATGCGAGGATACCTTGGATACTACGGCTAGGCCAGATAATGAAATCTCCAAAATAATTGTGACCTTGGAAAACGAGCAAGGCGTGGACCCTAATGATGATTCGGGGTTGGCACCTGCATTTTCAACTTTTGTTGACCTTCCTGTCACCTTCTCCTCCTCTACTCCTGATAATCAGGTAGTAGAAAGAGTTTGGCAAGTGGCACAACCACAGAGTGCTTCTACCCTAGATTTTGAAGAAATCATGGAAACAGGTCCCGTGACCCGCAGTTTTGGTAGGCCCAACAACACTACTGTTGATGGTGAACGGTTTGGATTCCCGATTATACTTACAGAAACTAGGACAAATGGTGACATCGTTCGATTAGAAACACAAGTACAGGTAAGATCAAATTTAACTGCAGCGATTATTGCACCCGGGATAGCTTCTTTAAATGAAGCTACGGTCATTTCCGCTGCGGACGCAGCAATCATGGGTCTCGAAGCCTCTGATTTGACGAATCCAGGTCAGGTTACTTTTGAATGGGATTTCGGCAATGGTACTATCGATACGCCTGACGGTCCAGTCAGTTCAACCTTATCTACGGATATAAACCAAAGCTTCAATGTGTTCTTTGATACAACCACGCCCCAAGGTAGCGATGGCGAACTGGTCACCTTAACCGTAACCCGTTCTTTCCCATCTTCATCAACTTCAACAGCCGAAAAGAGAATCATTGTTGTTGATGGTTTAACTCCAAGCAGAGGTGCGGGGCGAGATGCCATTAAACTGTCAGCTATGGGCAATTCCATTATAGTGGGGTATGAAGAGGCCGTTGGTGACATTTCGGTAATATCTGCAACCGATTTTGAACTATCAATTGATGTAACCGAAATAACTGACGCTACAGCAGCAGCAAATATTTCCGCCATTACGGTCACGAATGTCGAGATAGACCCGAATGATGCAAATAACTTGTTGTTGACACTTTCAGGAAATATTCCAGACATATTGATGGATAATGTACTGATAACCTTCAACGGCCGAGAATTAATGTCACAGGGAGGCGAAGACATAGTGCCCTTTATTGATTCAAATGTATTTCCAACAGGAAGAAATCTGTTAGAAAGCGCATCAGGATTTGAAGACCAAACAGCATCTTTTGTTGACGGAGGGTTCTTTAGTCCTAATGTAGGAGATAACCCGGAACTTGAGTTTAGTATGGAACAGAGTTTTGATGGTACTACAAGTATGTTATTTTCACCCGCTGGCGGCACAGATTTATCGAGCAACGGGTTCATAGGATTGAGCATAGTCGAAAATGGATTGGGCACTTTGCCAGCCACAGAACCAGACGGAGATTATGTTCTATCTATGTGGGTATATGTGGAAAGTGCCGAGTCTGGAATGTCCGTGGATTTCTTCCTACTAGATTTTGCCTTTTTTACAACAGGAGTACAGACAGACTCAATACCTACAGGCGAATGGGTTTTTGTCTCTGGAATCAGAAACATTAACGCGGCGCAGGATATAAGATCACTTATCAGGGTCGCTAATTTTGGGAACAATACTTTCGGTCAAGGAAGAATATTTGTTGACCAAGCTTCTATTAGGGTCGTTGACGACGGAAGATAGATAATCCATACTATACACTATCATACTAAAAAAATCCTGGTGACATCGTCCACCAGGATTTTTAATTTATTACAAGACCACACTACTAATTCTATCCGGATGCTATTTCCAAAAATTGAATATCATGAATAGTACCAAAGGAATTATGAAATGTTTGTTTTTAAATTAAAATGTTTCAATTCAAATAAGGAAACCTACAAACCTCCTATAAAGTCTTCTAAATTGGTACTTCTCTTGAGCTTTAGTTTTTTTCGTAACCGATACCTAGTTGTGTGGACAGATTCAACTGAAATTCCCAATAGTCTAGCCATATCTTTACTTGAGAAGTTCAGCTTAATAAGTGCACAGATTTTCTGGTCGCTTTGGCTCAAATTAGGATACCTTTCCGTAAGCTTCCGGTAAAACTTATCATTTATTGCAGTAAATCGCAATTTAAACTCTTCCCAATTATTGGTATTGTTGATTGAAATTGATCTCAAGACCTTGTTGATTTCCGAAACCTTCAGATTCTCTCCTCCAGCTCTCACTTTTGTTTTTAAATCCTTCAAAAACTCATCTTTTTCAACAAGTTGTAATGCAGATGCCGCCAGTTCCTTGTTTTTCAATTCCAATATTTCCTGAGCCTTCTGTATTTCCAGTTCCTTATTCCTTTTTATTAGTTCTTTCTCAACGTGATGTTTATTTCGTAAATGTTTGAAAAATGCATAACCTATAATAATTAAAAAGAGTAATGTCACCAGCAAAATGGTCCGTTGTAGAAAGGATATTTTTTCTTCCTGTTCCAGTTGTTCCAATCGCTGCTGTTGTATAAGCTTTTCTTGACGCTCTTTTTCAATTCTGAATTCATCTTTTATCTCCAGCAAGCTGCGGTTATTTTTACTTCGACTATCAAAAAATTTAGCATCCAAACCTTTGGCTGTATTCTGACTTTCAAAAGCTTCTTTGTAATTACCTCGCTTTAAGTGTACCTCGGTTAATTTTTCATAAATAAGAGGTGTAAAATCGATGTGCCCTCCGTATTTTTTCGATGCGGTTATTCCTTTTTGATAATAAAATTCACTTTCTTTCAGATTGTTTAATGTCTTATGGATGTCGCCCCAATAGGAATAGAACAAAACCAAATATGAGGGTCTATTTTGAATGAACCAACCTTCAAGACTTTCCATAAGTTGTAGTGCCTCATCATATTTTTTATTTTGTGCCAGAACATAAGCCCTTTCAAACTCGAGCTGCGCTTTCTCGACCAGGTTGGGCATTTTTTTGTAGTATATATAACAACTGTCCAAGTATTTTTCTGCCAGTACAGGTCTATTCAATCCCCTATAGGTGCTACAAAAAATGTAATAGTTTTCAGTTAAATAGGCCTGGTCCAATTTGTTTTCGCGAACCAATTTCTTTGCGATGTCCAAAGAACTTTTAAGGTATTGTTTTGCATCTGCCTCTTTTTTGTAGAAACTATAAAATTCACCAAGCCTCATTTGAATATGAACATCCAAGGAATCATTTTCAATTTCATCCGCGGTCAAGAGTGCTTTCCAAAAAGCTTCATAGGAATTTGCGTAGTCCGCACTGTGCCCGTAAACGTCAGCTTTTAACAAAAGTGCTTGAATACTTTTTAAGGTGTCCCCATTTTTTAAAAACTTTTCATGGGCTTTGTTCAGAACTGTGATCGCACTATCAGCATCGGTATAATTCAATGCCTTTGTTTTTGTGAATACCTGAAACGCCGTATCAAAGGAATACCGATTCGGGTTTTGGGCAAAGACCAATTGAAAACTGGACAGAAAGAGAAAAAAAAGAACGTTTCTTATTTCGCGCATAAAGTTTGAGAAATTAAATACAGTAATGGTTCAAAAATTGAAGAATTACTCAAAAAGTCGTCTATAATTTAATATTTAAACAAACTATACCCGGTAAAGTATAAAATTTCTAAATAATCACAAGGGCCGTGGCAATCAATAGAGATGGTCAGAAATAGGAAACATATTGTTTTTTAAACGTATTATAACCTCATTTTCAATAGTTTAAATGAATTCAAGAAAAGTACTTGAAACGTATTAAGTCCTTTTCGGTGTACTGAACGTCAACTAGACAAAACCTCAACATTTGGAATATGGATTAAAGTCATGTTAGAATTGAAATGTAAAGCAGCCCTG
>ERZ1740058.556-NODE-556-length-26709-cov-7.070346_pt1 | contig 26709 bp, 25 predicted proteins | sample MGYA00581745_ERZ1740058 | MGnify/ENA primary metagenome ERZ1740058 (study PRJEB43018, sample SAMN04849742) | marine metagenome | isolation source: floating plastic debris | place: Pacific Ocean | collected 2008-08-30 | study: EMG produced TPA metagenomics assembly... | reverse complement strand
TTTCCAGTTTTTGCTCCGTTATGCAACCCTTAATGAGAATGGTGCAAGATCTCAGCTAACTTACTCTCATTAGAGGTCGGTGAAGTTAACATGCTGATTACCGATATGGTGCCCAATCAGCTCAAGCTGCCGTTAGAAACTGCGCTTCACCGGGCAAAGCGAGAGAACGACTCTGTCTCCTACTCAGGGATTCCTTTAGAACAAGACGAGCAAACCCGTAGCGTTAATCTCACGATTGGCTTTGAATCAGACGATGTTCGTAGCGAAGACTTTTTACTCGTGATGTTTGAGCTGGGGGCTGCTATTCCTGGTGAGACAGCACAGTCTTATGAGATTTCTGCTGAAACCGCAGAACAAATTAGTTCTCTAGAGTATGAGCTTAAACAAACTCGCGAGAATTTACAGGTTACTATTGAAGAGCTAGAAACTATCAACGAAGAGCAGCAGGCTACCAACGAAGAGCTGCTAGCTTCTAATGAAGAATTACAGAGCACTAACGAAGAACTACAGTCTGTTAACGAAGAGCTATACACCGTTAACTCAGAGTATCAAAGTAAAATAAGAGAGCTAGTGCAGCTCAATGAAGATATTGATAACCTGCTGCGTAGCACTAATATCGGTGTTGTCTTTTTAGATGAAAATCTCTACATTCGTCGGTTTACGCCTGCGGCAGAAAAGGTAATCAACCTGCGCGAAGGCGATATTAATCGTCCGATTTCAGACTTTACTCATCAAATCAATCAGGTTGATTTAGAAGACTTCTCTAAAAAAGTGTTGGAACAGAAAAAGCCGCTAGAAAGAGAAGCTTTCAACGCTAGATCTAGAGAATCTCTCCTGCTAAGAGCCTATCCTTACAGACGCGAAGATGATGCGATTGATGGCGTCGTACTTACCTTCGTTGAGGTGACTGAGCTAAAGAATATGCAGTCAGAGCTGGAAGAAGCCAACACTATTTTAGAGAAGGTCTACAACACAAGCCCTGTTGGATTTGCTCTGCATGACGAAAATCTACGCTTCTTGAGGGTCAATCGAATCCTCGCTGAAATCAATAATAAGCCGGTTGAAGAGCATATTGGCAAACTGGTAACAGACGTTATTCCTTCCGATGTCGGAGAACGCGCTTTTGCCATGCAGCAGCAAGTGATAGAGACAGGTCGGCCCACCGCAGAACTTGAATTTGAAGGAGAGCTACCAACAGAGCCGGGTAAATATCGCTACTGGACTGTTCATTATTTTCCTATTGAGCTGCTAGACGGTCGTCGCTGGGTAGGTTCTGTTGTTAACGAAATTACCCGGATTAAAGAAACTCAGCTAGAGCTACAAAACAGTCGTAATTTTGCCCGGCAGCTCTCGGAATCTAATCCGGGTATTATCTACATTTTTGATTTAGAAACCAAACAAAATATCTACACTAACTCTTCTGTAACCAAGGTGTTAGGCTATTCGCCAGAAGACGTGTCAGCGATGGGAACAGAAGTTGTCTCTTTAGTTCATCCCGATGACAGGGGCGAGCTAGTGACTTATTATCGCCAGTTTGAGGCGAATCCTGAGCAGGTGCTAGAAACTGAGGTACGGGTTCGTGATAGTGAAGATCGCTGGAAATGGCTGACGCTGCGCAGTGTGGTCTTTAAGCATAAAGAAGATGGCTCAGTGCAACAGATTTTGGGCCTAGCGACCGATATCACGCCGCGCAAGCAGTCGCAGCGGCGATTGCAGCAGCAAAAGGCCGCTCTAGAAGATGCGATCGCCACTGCTCAAGAAGCTGATTCGGCTAACCAAGCTAAATCTGAATTCTTAGCTAACATGAGCCACGAGATTCGCACGCCGATGAATCTGATTCTTGGCACCTGTCAGCTTCTGGAACGTACGCCTCTAAACGACCGACAGGCCAACTTGTTGCAAGTGCTCAGCCGTAATGGCAAAACCTTGCTTATGCTGATTAACGACATACTAGACCTATCGAAGCTAGAAGCTCAAGAGCTAAAAATTTGTCTGGAGCCTTTTAACTTATACAATATGCTCACAACGATGCAGTCTTCCTTCAACCCTGGAATAGAGGCAAAGGGACTCGCGCTACAGCTAGAGATTGACACGGGTTTGCCTGAGGATGTACTCGGTGACAGCTTCAGGCTTCAGCAGATTTTGCGCAATTTGCTCAGTAATGCTGAAAAGTTTACCGCCTCTGGCCATATTCGCTTGCAGGCAGAGTGTTTGAGTAGAGAGGAAGCGCATGTTTTGGTTAAGTTCAGCGTACAAGACACAGGCATTGGCATCTCTCCCGACAACCAAACCCAGCTGTTCGAGCCCTTTATTCAGGCAGATACGTCTAGTACGCGTCAGTATGGTGGCACCGGTCTAGGGCTGACGATCTCACGCCGCATCGTAGATTTGATGGACGGTGAGATTGGCTTTGATAGTACACCTGGTGAGGGATCAACGTTTTGGTTTGTGGTGCCCTTGGCCTGTGGCCCTGACGGATGTGCGATCGCATCCAACACTCAAAATAATGTATTGTCAACACCCGCTAAGACTGTTCAAAACACGGATATTCGCATTCTGGTAGCTGAAGATAACAGAGACAACCTGGACATTGTCGTAATGCTGTTAGAAGATGCTGGTTACACCTATCTCACAACAGCAAGAAACGGTCTAGAAGCGCTCTCTCTCACCGCTGAAGAAGACTTCGACATTATCTTGATGGACTGCCAAATGCCCGAACTAGACGGTTACGAAGCGACTCGTCGCCTAAGAGCTAAAGGCTCCAAAAACAGCGAGATTCCGGTGATTGCACTAACGGCCCATGCCCTCCAGGGTGACCAGAAAAAGTGCTTAGACGCGGGTATGAATGACTACATCAGCAAACCTTTTACCGCTAGCGAACTCACCGAAAAAATTGAGCAGTGGCTTACTATCAGCAAGCTGGCTATCTAGACGCCTCTCTTATGTCGTCAAGTCGATATTAATCACAAACTCAGTATAATTTGAGGGATTTATCGCAAATATACTATGCCTACTCTGACACCTGCTCTTTCTCCCAACGACCTGCTAGCACAGCTCAACTGGCGCTATGCGACCAAACAGTTCGATCCGACTAAACTGATTGCAGACGATGTTTGGGAGACCTTAGAAGACTCTTTAGTACTGACGCCTTCTTCCTACGGATTGCAGCCGTGGCTTTTCCTGATTATCAAAAGCTCAGAGATAAAGGAACAGCTTAAGCCGCTCTCTTGGAACCAGAATCAAATTACCGACTGTTCTCACCTGGTTGTTTTTGCTATTAAGAAGAATCTTACTGTTGCTGATGTCGATCGCTTTATCGAAAGCACCGCAACCACAAGAGGCGACTCGGTAGAGTCACTTTCTGGCTATCGCAATATGATTGTGAGCGACGTTGTGTACGGTCCGCGCAGTTTTAACGTCAACGAATGGGCCGCTCGGCAGGCTTACATTGCGCTGGGTAACTTTATGACTAGCGCAGCGGTCATTGGTGTAGATACCTGTCCGCTAGAGGGCATTGATCCAGCGGGCTATGACAAAGTGCTGGAGCTACAGCCAGAAGGCTTTGCAACGGTAGTGGCCTGCGCGGCAGGATATCGCTCTGATGATGATAAGTACGCCGATTTGAAGAAGGTGCGCTATCCAAAATCTGATGTTTTGAGAGTTGTGTAGGTTGAGTTGTGTAGGTTGAGTTCTGTAGTCTGTGGCGATCTTGGGAAATCTAGATTACGTGCATCCTGCAATGTCAATGGCAAAGACCTTTGCTACCTGAAACATTGCTGATGCTATCGTTTCACGAGATTACCGATGGTTGCCTCAGCATCCTCTATGACCTCTGTTCCTGCTGTCGCGTCTCAACGGACTAGGGCGATCGCACCAACCAATTCAGCCGATGTACTTCAGCAAATAGAGAAACTGAAAGCGCTGCGATCGCTTTTTCAACGCCTATTTCCCCAGCGAATCGCTTCGGATTTTACTGTCGTTGTTGCCACCTACAACGGTGCAGACAGAATCGGTAAAGTGCTCGACTGCCTACGGCATCAAATCGGCACAGGCGATATCAGCTGGGAAATCATTGTCGTTGACAACAACAGCACCGATGCCACAGCTGTTGTTGTTCAACGCTATCAAAATAGCTGGCCTCGCAACATTCCCCTGCGCTATGTATTCGAGTCTCAGCAAGGGGCAGGCTACGCTCGTCAACGCGGAACCAGAGTCGCCAGCAGTCCGCTGATTGGCTACCTGGATGACGACAATTTACCTTGGCTAAACTGGGTTCGCTCGGCCTATCGATTTGGTCAATGCCATCCGAATATTGGCGTATATGGCAGCCGTATTCGCGGTAAGTTTTCCACTTCGCCACCGCCGCACTTTGAGCGCATTGCTGCCTTTCTAGCGTTGACAGATAGAGGCCCAAAACCGATTCCCTATCGGCCAGAGGCCAAAATATTACCACCCGGTGCGGGTCTGGTCGTCCGGCGACAGGCCTGGCTAGACAATGTGCCAGAAGAAAGAACGCTAGCAGAGCCGTTTGGTGACAGGGAGGCGGGCGAAGATTTGGAAGTCGTGCTACGAATTCAACGCGCGGGGTGGCCTGTCTGGTACAACGCTCATATGTGGATGTACCATGATATTCCAGCGCAGCGGCTAACGCGCGAGTATTTGCTAAAGCTGTTCAAAGGGATTGGCCTCAGCCGATATCACACGCGAATGCTGAGTCTATCACCCTGGAAGCGGCCGCTGATGGTTGTGCCCTATGCGCTAAATGATGTCAGAAAGATTGTTCGCCACATCGGCTGCTATCGACAGCAGGTCGTCACTGACACGGTCGCTGCCAGTGAAATGATGTTGTATTTGGCTAGCCTGGTGAGTCCATTTCATAGCTGGTATCGTATGTGCCGGCGCAAACTTACGCAGTGGTGATTCGCCTAAGGCCGACGCTGAAGCGATCGCACCCTTTCAGCGGGCCAATAAATTTTATATGCCTCGCCCACGATGTACTTTCTGGGCAAAAAGCCCCAGATATGAGAATCTGCGCTCGCTCTGCGGTTGTCTCCTAAGACAAAGTATTCGTTTGGTGGCACCAGCTGTGGACCCCAGCGATAATCCGCGGTGGCATTGATATAGTCTTCTACTAGCGGAATGTTGTTGACCAGCACATGGCCCTCGCGTATCGAGACTTTCTGTCCTGGTAGCGCCACCACTCTTTTTACAAATAGGTCATCGGGATCAGCCTCTATCATTTCAACTGCTTTCGGCGGCGCTGTGAAAACAACAATGTCTTGTGACTTAGGATAGTACCTGTCATCTCGGCTGACGAAAATGCGATCGCTCACCTGAAGCGTGGGCACCATCGACTCGCTTGGCACAATGCACTGCAACACCGTTTGGTCTATCCACATGGGTGAGCTACCAATAGCTAGGCGTAGCAGCAAGCTACCCAATACCACCACCATCAGCATCTGCCCAGACCGACTTGGGTTACTCCCAGGACTTAGCGGTGTCGTGCGATAGGCATGATAGCCCGCGACTGACCACACGGTACAGGCCATCGGTAGCAAAACTGGCTGCTGATTGGCCAACAGCGATAGGCCAACACCCAACGCCAGGAACAGGCCGCCGATAGCGGCCTGTTGTAAATACAAATGGCCCAATCCCGGTAAGATCTGAGACAAAAAAACGCTATACCAAACATCCCTACCTCGCCTTTTATCGCCGAGCGGATGGAGCGGACGCCCCACTGTCGCAAAGGCATCCCACACATTTAAAAAGTACACGAGCGCAGCAATTCCCAACAGCCAAAAAGCTTGTATTGTATTGCCTTCAGCTGCCAGCAGTGCCCACAATGCTCGGCTGACTAAACAGACAAAGACACTGAATACGGTCAGGCCTTTGATCCACTGGTTGCCATAGCATTGCCCCATTCCTGGCATAAGCCCAGAGAGATTAACCGCTAGCCAGCAGTCTTTAATTGGCCGCCGCGCGCTCATCAAACGTCCTCTATCCTTTAATTTTGGTTGCTCGAATTAGATCTTTGGGGTTGGATGGTCTTGGGTTTGTCTCTGTTCGACTTACGCCGACCGATATAGACCGATTAGATAGTTAGCGCTTCACCAATGACTGTCCAAGCCACGTCGTTGAGCTTTGTGTTAATACTCACCGCACTGCCTCGATTTCTATTGCCGATATTTGTGGCGCACAAGATGGCCAAATCACGCTCCGGTGCAACAGAAACCTGGCTATACCAGGATGAAATCGTGCCGTTATGGCTCAAGCATCGGCCCACACTGTCGGGCGACTTGCCTCTAGCCCAGTCGCGTTGAGTAACGTTCCAGCCCATGGCATAGGCGTTGCCTTTGTCGGTGCGTTTCCCGGTTTGCAGTCGCCTGTATGTAGAGGCGCTAAGCAATTGCCCATCTTCGCCTCTAGCGCCTTTCAGCTGTTCTGCAACAAACTTTGACCAGTCTGTCATCGACATATATAAGTTGCCACCGCTCGGCCCAAAGGCTGCTGGCTGGTTTGCTTGAATGCCGGGTTCAATTGGCACGCCATTCCGCTGATGTCCCCAAGGGCTAGCAATCTGCTGAAAATTTTGTTCTGGGCCAGCACCTGCCGAGCTCATGCCCAGCGGCTTAAATATGAGGTCTCCCATCAGCTGCTCCCAGGTTTGATCCAGCTTGCTCTCTGCAATATGACCTGCAATGCAGTAGCCCATATTGGAGTAGGCATAGCCATTGCCCGGTCTGTATGCGGGTGCATTTTTGAGCATTAGCGCAGCGACTTTTTTCCTATGCTGCGCGGGGCTATCTTCTCTTTTCCAGATATAACGCCAGGCCGCAGGCGATTCATACCCCTGAGATAGTCCTGCTCGATGACTCAGCAGCATTTCTAGCGTGACGTCATGGTAGGCAGGCAGAATATTGTCTTTTAGTTTGGGCAGGGCTTCACTAATTGTGGTTTCCCAGGCTAATACTCCCTTTTCTACTAGCACGCCGACCATGGTGGCAGTCATCGCCTGGGCGCACGCACCAATATGCCAACGGTCAGCCGGGCGAACGACGACTGAAGTCCCAGCCTTCCTAAATCCGGTTTCGCCTTTGGCTACAATCTGAGCGCCGCTCAAGACAATAGCTGTCACTGCCGGTAGATTGTGCTCAACGCGTTTTACTTCTAATAAAGCATCCAGATTTCGAACCGTTTTTGCTGGCACCCAAACGGCTTCTGCAGACGAAGCAGGCGTAGGGGAATTGGGTAGCCCTCTGTAGCCAGCAGTCACTATTGAGGGGAGGCCAAAGTTAAATGACCGACGAGCGACTGTACTACGCATGTGAGATCCCAAGGGTGTACTAATTTCCTCTCTAAAGCTGCCAAGCGTGGGTCTTTGGTACACGTAGTATTCTTGATTGATCTCACAGATATCAAGGTTTTTGCATCAATTAGAGTGCCGTGATCTAACGGATTAGCTGGTCCAATGTAGGGCCAACGTGTATCGGACCGCCGTCTGGATTTTCAAATTCTCTACGCTCAATTTCTCGGCTGCGTAGACCCTCTCTGATGGCGGGAACATCTTCTCGCAGCATAACGGTGACGGCGCCTGTATGAACAACGCCGTCGGTGTTGGGAAGGACTTCGATTAGGTAGGCGTAAAGGTCTCCTTCTAGCAGGTGCGATCGCATTGCCCGCTCTGTGCCTCTATCCTCCGCTCGCCCGGGTGAATACACCATCACAGACTGTGCTCGCCGGTAGTCTGCATAGACTTCTGCGCCATAAATGGTCCGCAGTGAATCTTCTAGCTGCGGCACGGTAACCCCTCGCACCACATCAACAAGCGTGAATTTTTCAGAATGCACCATCACAACTTCGCCAGAGTGACGCCGGACTAGTAAGCTTTCTCCGCTGCCACCCGCCGGGCCAAAGGGCGAGGCGTGAAAGGTGTAGCGATTTGACGGTGTATTGCTGCGCCGAATGGAGAGCCGCTCAGACGGGTGAGCCCTTAGTGTGGGGTGAGCCTGCATCCAGGCTTTTGCTTCGTCGATGGTTTGTCCGGGAAGTGCGATCACCGCGTTTCCTATCCCCAAACAAATGCCTGTGATAGTGAGCCCGGTGGTTAATCCTTTAGCGAGCACTTTGCTCAACTTAGACTCTACATTCACAGACAAAAGCTTGTTCATTGTTTTTAATTAGAGGGAGCCAAATCCCTTTCTTTTTTTGTTCTTTTTCTTCTTTTTGCCGCTGCCAGGCGCACCGCGCCAGCCTGGCATTTGCCGACCGCCCATCGGGCTTCTACCCCCCATCGGGTTGCCGCCGCCCATGCCGCCCATGCCAGGGAATCCGCCGTCAAAGCCCGGCAAACCCATGTTGCCCTGACCCATCTGCTGCATCAGTCCGCGCATTCGCTGAAAATCAGTCACCAGCTTGCTGATGTCTTTTTCGTTGTAGCCCGCGCCTTTGGCAACCCGGCGACGGCGACTCGGCGATCCTGCTAGCACGTCTGGATTTTTTCGCTCTTCCATGGTCATAGAGTTAATCATGGCTTCGCAGCGCTTCAGCTGCTGCTCACCCTGCTGCAGCTGGTCAGAAGAGAGCTTGTTTCCCATCCCTGGGATCATCTTCATAATGCCCGCGAGCGAACCCATGTTTTTCATCAAGCGGGTTTGCTTTAGAAAGTCGTTGAAGTCAAACTGAGCTGACAGAATTTTCTCTTGCAGCTTCTCAGCGTCAGCAATATCAACTTCTTCCTGGGCTTTTTCAACCAGGGTCAGCACGTCACCCATACCCAGAATTCTGGATGCCATCCGGTCAGGATAAAAGGGCTGTAGGGCTTCTACTTTCTCGCCTACGCCAATAAACTTAATCGGCTGACCAGAAATCCGTCGGACTGAAAGTGCCGCACCACCGCGCGAGTCGCCATCCATTTTGGTCAAGATAGCGCCAGTAATGCCGATCTCTTCGTGGAAGGTACGGGTAAGCGTTGCCGCTTCTTGACCCGTCATCGCGTCAACTACCAGCAGCACTTCATCTGGCTGAGCAACTTCTTTGACTTTGGCCAGCTCTGCCATCATTTCTGTATCGATTTGCAGTCGGCCCGCCGTATCAATAATGACCGTGTCGATACCGTCTTCTCTTGCCTTTGCCAATCCCTGCCGCGCAATTTCGACCGGGTTAGCATCCGCACCGATCTCAAAGACAGGCACATTGATTTGCTTACCAAGTGTGAGTAGCTGATCGATGGCCGCCGGGCGGTATACGTCTGTTGCGACCAAAAGCGCCGAGCGCTCCTGCTTACGAAGGTGTAGGGCCAGTTTGGCGGTTGCTGTTGTTTTACCTGTACCTTGCAAGCCGGCCATCAAAACGACGGTCGGCTTATTTTCGCTATTGGCCAGCGGCACGTTGGTTTCACCCATCGTTTCGACGAGCTCGTCGTACACGATTTTGATGAACTGCTGATCGGGGCGCACGCCAGAGACAACATCGGCACCCTGCGCTTTTTCTTTGACGTCAGCAACGAAGCCTTTAACGACATCTAAATTGGCATCTGCCTCTAGCAGCGCTCGTCGAACTTCTTTGAGCGCCTCGGTAATGTTTGCCTCCGAGATTTTGTCCTGACCGCGCAGCTTTTTCCAGGCGGATTCAAATTGTTCTGAGAGGGCTTCAAACATAAGAGGTGATCGATGGCTGAACGAACTATTCCTTCTATTCTAAAGGGTTGGGTTCAAATTGCTGAGTGCGAGTGCATGGTGAGCTTGGTGAGGCGTCTTGCTCCGCTTTTCTCTGTCGCTCTTTTCTACCGATAGTTCAGTTGGGTCAGTCTGTATCTGATAAGCTACCTGTGATTCAATCGTCAGAGCTGAAGACAACTGCCGGAGAAAAAAGCACCTAATAACCGAACGCTGACGCTCAGTGCAGAAGAGACTGAGCGTTACACTAGCGAGCTGCTGACTCTACAGGGCCCACAATCCGTTGAGTGTGTGCTGAATAAGACTGTTCACCATAATGTGTTCGATGTCCTACCCTGGCTACCTGACAGCTTTGTGGATTTGCTAATAGTGGATCCGCCGTATAACCGTCAGAAAGATTTCAATGGATCTAAATTCAAATCCAGATCGCCCGCAGCCTATTTTGACTGGTTAACCAGTTGGATTTCTCAGCTGCCAAGATTGCTAAAGCCAACTGCCTCTATATATATGTGCTGCGATTGGCAGTCGTCGAATGCAATATATCAGGTGTTTTCTGAGTACTTTCAGGTACGCAATCGGATTTCCTGGGAGCGGGAAAAGGGAAGTGGGGCAAAGAGGAACTGGAAAAATGCTTCGGAAGATATTTGGTTTGGCACAGTTGGCGATGACTACACCTTTAATGTGGAAGCGGTAAAGCTTCAGCGGCAGGTGAGGGCGCCTTATCGCGATCGCACCGGAAAACCCAAAGACTGGCAAGAAACCAGACAAGGTAACTTTCGCGCCACCCACCCCTCTAACCTATGGACCGACATTTCAGTGCCCTTTTGGTCTATGCCCGAAAACACAGATCATCCCACTCAAAAGCCAGAAAAGCTGATTGCCAAGATGATTCTTGCCAGCTCTAATCCTGGTGATGTCGTATTTGATCCCTTTTTAGGTTCGGGTACAACGTCGGTAGTGGCCAAGAAGCTAGACCGTCAGTATGTAGGGATAGAACAGGAAGCGCTATATTGCTGCCTGGCTCAAAAGCGACTGGCGATGGCAGAGCACAATAGAGAGATTCAAGGCTATTCTGACGGATACTTCTGGGAAAGAAATGTGCCTGTGGGCATGCGGGATGCTGCCTTAAAAGAAAATTACAAAACGTCTTCCTGATGCGCCTGTAGATTTGATAGCAGATACTATAGTACCCAAATACTATTTAGGTGCTGTGATCGCGCTACTTTACTGGTAGCGGCTGACTGGTAGCGGCCGATAGAGGTTTTCAGGAGTAGCTTGTTGTGATGATTGCAGAGAGAAAGACTGAATCTCTACAGGCAGAACCTCTGCGAGCAATAGATCAAAAGTTTTTGATGAAGCTGTTTGGCCATCAAGGGCATCAGGCACATATCTCTGAGCTGAGTCCTAATCCTAAAACGCCGGCTACAAAACGTGATCGCATTTGTCAGACGCTCGCTGAATCAGGCTTTGTCGAATATGACAGTGAAATTTTTCGCTTTACGCTGGCTCCCGCTGGGCGCGTACTGCTGACGCTGCAAACAACAAGTTTGCCGGTTACACCTGATGAGCTAAAGCTGCTCAGAGCCTGTAAAGGTTCGATGACGCCTGCAAAGCTAGGCAACAGCGTGCCAGAGAACGCACGTGCGCAGCTGATTATGGCGCTGGTAGACCGCAAACTGTTGAAAGTCGTAAAAACTGCGATCGCAACCGTCTATCTAACCGAAAAGGGGAAACAGTTCCTGCAAGCTCAACAGAATGAGCTTGTCTCATAACGGTCTCATAACGTTAGGTAACAGCGTTTGTCCGTATCTATGTCAGGATTGCTACTTCAACTCTCTAAAAATCTACGTATTTTTCAATTTATCAAAGCCAGTTATTACAATTTCTGTAAACTGTCCTAGTAAATGCAGGCACACATAACTAATTCATACATAATAATATTAACGAGTTCCTGATTGTTACTGGTATCGCTTATCCCTCTCGGGATAGGCATTTAGAAGGTAAGCTAAAGATAGGCCTGCTTCTGTAATGCCACAAGCATCTTTTTCTTTAGTAGTGATTTCGATTACGACTATTCTTTCAACTGTCACAGCGGTTTCTGTAAAGGAGTTGTGAAGTGGCAGACTATAAGAGTGAAGCCAGATCATTTGTTTAACTCGGTATGGGCTGTTCTCTCGAAGCGACCTTGAAGCGCTTTTAGCGCGCTGTTTGGAACTCAACATTTGTGTGAGTTTTAGCGCGTTCTCCGATGAGTGAATAGAGACGAGCGAATAGAACAGTGATTTTGTCGCTGAACTAACGAAATGTATCTAAAAGCTGTATGCGGCTCTTTTGTAAGGCCTGTAGGCATCAGCTAAAGATTAATCTTTAGGGAAATAGCAGGATGAGTGAGCAGATAGCTGCGATCGCTTCTCTTGTGAAAATTTTATAGAACATTCAAAGACGCATGGCTATTTGGCTGCCGGCCTTCTAGCCTTTGAGCAACAGGTATCAAATCAAAAATTAAATAAGCGAAAGTGGGGAAAGGAGAAATGAAAAATGAAAAGCTCAAGCGATTGAAGCAGCTTGGATTAGCGGTTCTGGGCGCATACGTGTTAGCGGGATGCCCAGGAGCGAGTACAACGAGTGACCTTTCTCAAGATAGTGTGACTTCAGGTGCGATCGCCCAAGCTGCAGTGACTGAAGGCGCTGAAGCCGGGATCAATACTGTTGATTTTGAAGTGTGCGCGGCAGTAGACAGCTGGCAGCGTCCAAGCGAAGATGAGCAGGCTAAGCAGCTAAGTTCAGATGCTCGCTATACCGATCAGCTAGAGGCTGATTCACCGCTCAAGCGTGCGTCCGATCGCTTCTGGGATCAACAGATTGTTAGCTTTACCACCTACGGTTTGAGTGCTCGGATGGAGCCTGTGAACCTGTCGGGCGTGTGGACTGTAGCCGACGAGCTGTGGGATTGCTACACGCCTGAAACTACGGTGGCTATCAATGAGGGCGATGTCGCTGAAACCTGGCTGCTGAATCAGCAAATTACAGGTTTGGATTGGGAAGGCGATCGCTACATCATGACCGTCGAGCCAGCTGCGACTGGTATGCAAGTTGTTCAATTCAACCGCGTCGATGATTTGGCCGAGCTACCGCTAGAAGTCGTAACAACATCTGGCAGTGCTGTTGAAGTGGTCTCTGGTGACTGGCAGTAAGTTATCGCTCTAGATTGTTTATCAATAAAAAGAAAAAGCGTCGAAAGATTAACCTTTCGACGCTTTTTCTTTTTGAGATCTAGTGCCTTTTATGGTGTCGAACGAAAAGCCAGTTCATCTACGACCCCATTTTTCGTTTCAGCTCGTTTAGCTCTTCTTCAGCTTCCCACCTGCGGAAGCTTTCATCTAGCGGATCGTAGCCTTTCCCAGCGCTGTAGGTGGTTTGATTCCAGCCGGTTGTTCCCCAGTCAGTAGAGACTTTGGGTTGAGCTGCGGCCTGAGCAGCCTGAGCAATTTTAACTTTGACCTCTTCACGCTTTGCCTTTACCCGCTGTCGTAGTTCTTTGGTCTGTTCTATGCGCTCTTTTACGCTTTTCATCTGACCCCACAGATGATTCCCCTGACGTAGCAAAGCGGCTTCCCGCTCTTGTGCGGGGCCTACTAAATCCTGCCGATTCGCAGCCTTTGCTTTTTTAACTCGGCCATGCCACTGCTGAATGTCTTTCGCTGTTTCGAGAATATTGTTCTCTAATACTTGTTCACGCCGCTTTAGATCTCCGAGCAGTCTAATCGCATCCTCCTCTTGTCCGCGCAGCTGATCTTCTAGGGCACGCAGTTCAAGGTGAGGATTGGCCCGCAAAAATTCATCTAGCCGCGTTTCTAAAAAGCGGCTGAGATCGTCAAATAAGCTCATGGCATCCGCCTATGTTCGTCAGTAGGATCGTCAACTGATTTAGACTCTGGTCCAAATCAATCAGAACCTTTGACCAATATAGACCGATCGAACTTCACCGTCGCGGCGGATAACCACATCTTGGCCATTCACGCTCACTAGGCTCCATTCGGATGTGCCGATGCGATCGCCCACATAAGCCCGCTGCGAATTTCCATTTACATCAAACAGCGCCGCCGACCGACTGCCCAAATTCAAAACACCTACAAGGACTTGCTCAGAATCAGGCGTGACGTCAGTCAGTGCGTTGACGGCACTGTTAGTAGGTGCAACTGCGATCTCCGTAGGTGCAGGTAGGGCTGGCAAAGATGCAGTGTTCCCCGGCACCATCGGAACAGAAGCCGTGGGTGATGCAGGTGCGCCAGGCGGTAAGTCGGCGGCGGCGGCTACAGGTGCTGGCACTGGAACGGTTGGCCGTTGCGCTGCTCTGTTTGGCACAGCAACATTCGGCAGTGGACTATTAGCGGGCGCAGTCGCGACTTGAGTATTGGCCTGAGCCTTTTGGTAAACCGGTACAAAGACACGCTCAATGACATTGGGCGTCGTTGCAGCCTCTGGTAGGTTTGCTCCTGGTAAGTTGGGCAGCGCGCCTGCTGTTGGCGCTGCGTTTACGTTAGGGACTGTTGTTGGGAGTGCAGGTGCGGGTGCCGCGACGGGCAGTACGGCAAGTGTCTGACCAGCCTGCGCCTGATTCGCGCTAATGGTCTCCAACGATTTCTGCAAATAAACTAGGAAATCAGCCTCCGAGCTGGGCAACTCTGCCGCCGATGCTTCGGTATTGAAGGCGAAAAGGCTACCGTTAGGGGCTGCATTACCCAACGCCCACAAGCCTACTGTACTAGCAACTGAAATACCCGCCGCGCCTATCAACAAGAAGGGTACAGAGACAGGCTGCTGCTTCGTTTTCGGTTCAAAGATAGTTGGTGACGGTTGGGGTGAGCCTGTGTCAGCATCCAACTCAGGAAGGGTCAAATCAGGAAGAGCAGTCTGTGAATAGATGTCGTTTGTAGCGTGTTGGCTTGAAGTCTGAACGTCAATAGTGGTGCCAGGCGATTGAATCACCGTGCTTTGAAAGTTGCCAGACTGTGCGGCTGTTGCTCGAAAAGCGGTCATCGGTCGTCCGCCTCTGCTGTAGCCAGATGGTTTGCGCGCAGTCGCTGACTGGCTAGCTAGTGACTGGCCAGCTAGTGACTGATGAGTCGTCTGGTGATAAACAGCAGGATTAACGATCTGCTGAGAAGCTGCTTTGTTTGAGGCGTAAGCCTGTGCTTTGCTAGCAGTCATCGTGGCCTGGTAGAGATCCGCAGCGCTTTTGGGTGAAAAATTAGCAGGCAGTTGAACAGTTTTAGTGCCAGTGGCGGCTGTCTGCCGCTGAGGTTTGATGAGGGTCATGCAAGCGCTGAGATCGCCATCTAAAATCCGATCTACATCACCAAACAGATCGTCCATCAGGTTATCGCTGTAGGATTCGCTCGCTCTATGCGTCGTTTGAGGTGCTGCATCGAAGGCGATGGTTTGAGTGGTAGAACGGCTTTTCGAAGTCATGGTTTCAGCTGGTAGTTAAAGCTTGTGATTGGGGCGAGATGAGTCGCAGCGAACTGTGTCCAAGCATCGGCGTCAAGCATTGATATCAACTTTCAATGTTGTGAAGCTGCTCCTTAATGTTGCCCGGCTGGTTCAGAAACCTATCAAGTTTAGATGTTTGTTCTTGCGTACAAGCTGCTAGTCTTCATTCCTTAATCTGAGCGATCGCCTTGCTCTTCAGCATGGTTTGGTGGGTACACATGCCAGAGACGGCTACTGAACCTATGCTTGGTATGATTTAGCAGACTTTACTGACTAAACTCACTGACTAAACCCCATGACGAGCCATTTCAGTGCCGCTCTTAGCACTCTAAAGTCCGTGGTTTCTGCGACGCCAGCTGCTTTGGCACGCGATGAGCTGGCCCTACAAGCAACGGGCGTTACAACTGATACCAGAACGGTGCAGCCGGGGGATGTGTTCGTTGCCCTAGAAGGTGAAACGTTTAACGGTCACGATTTTGTCGAGACTGCGATGGATAAAGGGGCGATCGCAGCTATTGTCAGAAAAGGCGTTCTCCTGCCCTCGGCGACTTCCCGACGTCTGGAAGTTGAGGACACGCTAGCGGCCTACCAGGCACTAGGTCACTGGTGGCGACAGCAAAAAGCGCTGCCTGTAGTTGCGATTACTGGCTCTGTCGGTAAAACAACAACCAAAGAATTAGTGGCGGGTGCGCTGTCTCAATTCGGCGTGGTGCTCAAGACGCAGGCGAATTACAACAATGAAATAGGCGTCCCTAAAACGCTACTGGGCATAACAGCTGAGCACAATTATGCTGTGGTGGAAATGGGGATGCGGGGATTAGGCGAAATTGCTCTGCTATCCCAAATTGCTGCGCCGACGGTGGCCTTGATTACTAACGTCGGCACGGCGCATATCGGTCGGCTGGGATCGCGAGAAGCGATCGCAACTGCAAAATGCGAACTGCTAAGAGAAATGCCCACCGATAGTATTGCGGTGCTCAATCATGACAATCCGCTACTGATCTCTACGGCTGCAAAAGTATGGTCGGGTAAGCAGATTACCTATGGACTAAGCGGCGGTGACCTGCACGGACAGATAGTGGGTGAGTCGGTCGAAGTAGAAGGCATTCAGATCCCGATGCCCTTATCGGGTAGGCACAATGCTTTGAACTTGTTGGGGGCGATCGCAACTCTCCAAGCCCTCGGTCTCGACTGGAAAAAGCTCGCCGCCGGCTTTACCGTCTCCATGCTGTCAGGGCGATCCCAAATTCGTCAGCTACCTAACGACATTCAGCTGCTTGATGAAACCTATAATGCCGGGGCTGAATCAATGGCCGCTGCCCTACAGCTTTTGGCCGATCGGCCAGGGGCTCGTCACATCGCTGTACTTGGCACTATGAAAGAGCTAGGCGCACAGTCTGTGCCGTTGCACCGTCAGATTGGTGAAACGGTTAGAGATCTTGGTATCGACCAATTGCTAATTTTGGCGGACCCCGATGAAGCCGATGCCATGGCCAGCGGTGCGGGGACTACGCCTAGCCGACAGTTCTCAACGCACGATCAGCTAACCGAATATATAAAGGAGGCGATGCGACCGGGCGATCGCATCTTGTTCAAGGCCTCCCGCTCTGTCGCGATGGATAAAGTCGTCGATCGACTGCTTCAGAATTCTTAGGACGGATTCATATGGTTATTACGTAGACCGTATCCTAAGATTAAAAGATGGTTTTAATTCTCTCCTCCGAACAGATATCAGCCATATCAGCTCACGCCGAACGGGTGTATCCCGAGGAGTGCTGCGGCTTGATGGTGGGAGAAATTAGTCAAGAAATCAGCCCGGAAGGCCAACAGTCGGCGCCGCCTGTAAAGAACCTGGTTCAACTGGTGCCGTTAGATAACGAGTGGACTCCTGACGTTCTACCGACGGAAGCCATCGCAGAGCAATCTTTTTCCAAAGCCAGGCGATACTGGATAGATCCCGCAGATATGCTGCGCGTGCAAAAGCAGTCGAGAGAAGATGACCTTAATATCATTGGGATTTATCACTCACATCCAGACCATGTCGCTGTGCCTTCGGAGTGCGATCGCGCCCTCGCCTGGCCAACCTACGCCTATGTAATTGTGTCCGTTTGTGATGGCCAAGCTGTCGATGTTCAAAACTGGGCGCTAGACTCAGATCATCAGTTTCAGCCAGAAGTAATTGAAGTCTCACCTTCTACAGGCATGCCCTCTGAAGGGTTTCCATCGGCAACAGATCGAATGCCGGTTTCGGCTTAACGTAACTTGCTATTAGTCTTACTCAGTCAGCGCGCTACTGCCGTCAGTAGCCCCGGTCGGTGCTCAACATAATTTTGCACCCACCCAACACTTCTGGTTTCCACACCTGGGATCATCAACTGTTCACACGTCAGGCTAAACCAGCTTTTAGCCATTTATCCTTTCAAACACCATGCTGAACCCCAATTTGGATGACATCCAACTGACCAAACACGAGTACGAACGCTACTCGCGTCACCTCATCCTTCCCGAGGTTGGTCTCGAAGGTCAAAAGAAACTCAAAGCGGCTAGCGTCTGCTGCGTGGGTACTGGCGGTCTGGGATCTCCTTTACTGCTATACCTGGCCGCAGCGGGCATCGGTCGCATCGGTATCGTCGATTTTGACGTTGTCGATCACTCAAACTTGCAGCGTCAGGTTATAAACGGAACCTCGTGGGTCGGCAAGCCCAAAATTGAGTCGGCCAAAAACCGTATTCTCGAAATCAATCCCCACTGCCAGATAGATCTTCACGAAGTGCGCCTATCGTCAGACAACGCGCTGGAAATTTTCGAGCCCTACGATATCGTCGTAGACGGCACCGATAACTTCCCTACGCGCTACCTGGTTAACGACGCATGCGTTCTGTTAGATAAGCCCAACGTATACGGTTCTATTTACCGCTTTGAAGGTCAGGCCACTGTCTTTAACTATGAAGACGGTCCCAACTACCGCGATCTCTACCCCGAGCCACCTCCGCCGGGTTTGGTACCTTCCTGCGCAGAAGGCGGCGTGCTGGGTATTTTGCCCGGTATGATTGGCGTCATTCAAGCAACCGAGACGATCAAAATTATTCTTGGTAAAGGCAATACGCTGAGCGGACGACTGCTGGTGTACAACTCTCTAGATATGAGCTTTAGAGAGTTGAAGCTACGCAAGCCACCCGAAGAGCATCGGGCTGAAATCAAAGAGCTGATTGACTATGAGCAGTTCTGCGGTATTCCTCAAGCGGCGGAAGAAGAAGCTAAGAAGGCGGCTAATATGTCTGAAATGTCGGTGACAGAGCTAAAGGAGCTGATCGATAGCGGTAAGGATGATTTCTTCTTGTTGGATGTTCGCAATCCTAACGAGTACGAAATTGCTAAGATTCCAGGCTCTACGCTAATTCCACTCGGTGAAATTGAGAACGGTGATGGCGTACTGAAGCTGAAAGGAATGCTTAACGGTCATAACCTAGTCGCTCACTGCAAAATGGGAGGCCGTTCTGCCAAGGCACTCGCCATTCTAAAAGAGGCTGGTATTGAAGGTACCAACGTCAAAGGGGGCATTCAGGCCTGGAGTCGAGAAATTGATTCCGCTGTGCCTGAATACTAAACGCTAGCCGTTCAGGTTCTGTTTTTTGAGAAGGAGGGCTTGCGATCGCAGGCCCTCCAGTCGTTTGTATAGTAAACGTTCTGATGCATTAGGACGTTTGCGCAGAAGCATTGCTGGTTTGATTACAGTTGCAACCTCTAGTCAGTGTCTTAAGCAATGCTTCAAAAGCTACAGTTATCAAGCAATTAGGATAAATTCTGTTATGAGCTTAAAAAATCGTATTTCCGACGAAATCAAAACTGCGATGAAAGCTAAAGATAAGCTGCGGTTAGAAACCGTACGCGGCATCAAAAAAGTCATCATCGAGAAAGAGAGTACTATCCGTGCTGACGGTCGCGAAGAACTTACTGAAGAAGAAGAACTTGCCATCGTGATGCAGCTAGCTAAGCAGCGCCGCGATTCGATCAAGCAGTTTACCGATGCTGGTCGTCAAGAACTCGCTGACAAGGAAGCTAAAGAACTCGCTATTTTGGAAGAATATCTACCTGCTCAGCTCTCAGATGCAGATATTGAATCAGCTGTTGACGAGGCGATCGCCAAGACCGGAGCCACCAGCATGCGCGACATGGGCAAAGTTATGGGCCCTGTGATGGCAAAGCTTAAAGGCCAGGCCGATGGCAGTAAGGTGCAGTCCATCGTAAAAGCGAAACTGTCTTAATGATTAAATTGAAAAAAAGCTAGCGGTGTAGACGCTTTTGAGGTTGACGGCGTTCTTCCATAGGCCAAACTACTTGTTTGTGCTGGCAACCTGCCGCTCATAAGTTTCCCTTCGCATATCCGTAGCCAGGATGTAACAGTTTGACGCGGTGAAACGCTAGCTTGCTGCGAGCAAACGCTTGTTCATGAGCGCGATCGCCTTCATTATCAATACAAAACGGCGTTTTGAAGGTGCGATCGCTCCCGTCATTAATACAAAACGCTGTTTTGAGGCTGCAATTGCTCCCGTCATCAATATGAAACGCTGTTTTGAGGCTGCAATTGCTCCCGTCATCAATACAAACACAAAATCACATTGAGAAAACTATTGGTTTGTGAGCGCAATTGCTTTCATCGTCAATACAAATAAAAGGTTGCATTGAGAAAACTATTGGTTTGTGAGTGCAATTGCTCCTTTGCGTCTAGAAACTATTACGTCTAGAAACTACTAACAGTACGCTGTTACCAAGATTTTGTTCACTTGTGATAGCTACCATTTTGCAAAATAGTTTTAGCGCGATATAGCTGCTCTACCAGCATGAGCCGAGCCATCTCGTGAGGAAACGTCATCGCAGAAAGGCTAATCATCGGGTACTTTTTGAGGCGATCGCACACTCCCTCGGGCCCTCCGATAAACATCACTAAAGTTCCAAAAGCCTCCTGACCTAGCCACTTCGCGAAGCTTGTCGAATCTCTTTCTTTTCCATACTCGGTCAGTACCACCAAGCGCTCTTGCGCACTGATCATGCTCAGCAGCTTATCCGCCTCTTTCTTCTTGCCGCTATCCTTAATTTCGATGAGCTCAATCTCGGGCAGGCGCTTGGCATATAGGGCAATTCCCTCCTTCAGCCAGGCCTTCTTCACTTTGCCCACCGCAACGATCTTAATTTTCGGAAAACTTTGACCCATAGACTGCTGCTATGCCTGCTTAGGATCTAGCTTACGCTCTAGCAGCGAAAAGGCCTGCGAAGCAATAATATTCAACGCTAAGTACACTAAGGCCACCGCGAAGAAAATCTCAAACGAGCGAAAGTTCCGCGCCACCACCAGCTGACCTTGCCGAAACAGTTCCTGGTAGCCAATGACGGCCACTAGGCTAGTATCTTTTAGCAGCGTAATAAACTCATTGCCCAAGGGCGGTACCATTCGACGCAGCGCCTGCGGAAACACTACATAGCGCATCGTTTGCCCAGAACTTAACCCCAGGGACTCGGAGGCTTCTTTTTGTCCTACCTCAATTGATTGAATCCCTGCCCTTACGATTTCTGCCAAATAAGCTGCTGAATTCAAGGCGAGTCCTAAAACTGCGGCCCCCCATTGGTTGAAGGAGAATTCAATGCCGAAGGATTGAAGGAGTGCAGGTCCCCCAAAATAAATCATAAAAAGCTGCACCAGCAGCGGCGTACCTCGAAAGAAGTCGATGTACGCCCTTGCCAGTAGCCTCAATGGCCAAAGCTTTGAGAGTCTTGCAATACCTAACGCAATTCCACCAATAGAGCCAAACGCAACGGATACTGCCGTCAACTGCAATGTAACCAGCGCGCCTTTGAATAAAGCAGGCAACGCATCCAAGATATAGCCCAGCGACGTTTCCAATTAAAGCACTCCTATAAATGGATATCGATTTCTTGTGCTGACTAGCCAGTTGACGGCAATCCCCTCTGCTGCCGCGAACTAGAAGACCTCCCCTTTTGGGAAGATGCGCTAACGCACACATCCTCAGGCCAGCTATTGATTGCTTTGTAGGAGGGATGGCGTGGATATTCAAACGCACTCGTCACCAATCCGTAACCCCATCCCTATCCTCACTGCTTACAGCTCAGGCGGTTCAGCATCAAACCACTTCCTGTAAATCTCAGCGTATGTGCCATCCTCAATCAGTTCAGCCAGTGCAGTATTGACTGCTTCAACATTTTCAGACCCTTGAGGCATGGCAATGCCATAAAACTCTTCTGTGAGAAGCTCGCCGACTACCGTGATACCTGGAATGTTGCCTGTTGCGATCGCATCTAAAGTGGCAGGTGCATCGTTCACCACCGCATCCACATTGCCATTTGCTAATTCCTGCAACGCCAAAGGCGCAGAATCGAACGTGCTTACTGTGGCATCAGGTACTCCATTGGCCGTCTCAGCGCCCGTAGTCCCAATCTGAACGGCAATCCTTTGTCCTTCCAAATCGTCGAGGGTGGCGATTTCGGTATTACCTTCTGCAACCGCGATCGCCAAACCTGCTTTGAAATAGGGATCAGAAAAATCAACGGTCGCCTGTCGTTCTTCTGTAATCGTCATGCCGCTGATTGCCGCATCAATAGAAGCACCCTGCAACGCCGGAATCAAACCATCAAAGGGCAGACTATCAAACTCAACCGTTTTGCCAGCTCTTTCGCCGATTGCCGTCATTAGGTCAATATCAAATCCTTCTAGCTCGCCATCTTCACCGACTGATTCAAAGGGTGGAAACGCAGGCTCTGTGCCAACTGACCATACGTTGTCATCGGCACCGCCACCGCCGTCACTGCCACCACCGCAGGCCACTAGCAGTCCAGCTGTACAGACAGCTAGCGCCGCCGACTTCAAAAAAGCAGATCGCCTTAATTTAATCATCACTTACCCTCACAGCCTGTAGCTGCCCGTAAATACTCGTAAACGTTTACCTATTCTTAAACTACTAAACTCGCGACACCCGAAGTTGTAAATAGGCAATATTCTTCGTGAAAGTCATCACTTTGTTGTCGCTTGTTGCCGCAGCGTAGAGCACAACAGAAGATTTAGTTCCTCCTCGGTGGAGAAGCCAAGTATCTAAAGAAACATCATCACCCTCTTCAAGGGTTCTTACAGTACTTTTTGTTACCGCTGTATCCGAATGCTTGTGGGCGTAGTGATAATCTTTTTCTATGTTTCCGCTTGGTTTCGCCACTAAGGTCGTTTTATGCCAGCATCCAATCCCGTCATTGTTTGTGCCAATCTACAAAAAAGCTTTGGCGATCTCGCTGTACTACAGGGAATAGACTGTCAAATTCAACGCGGCGAAGTGGTCTCTATCATCGGCTCATCCGGCTGTGGCAAAAGTACCCTACTGCGCTGCTTTAACCGTCTTGAATCCATCAGCGGCGGCCAGCTGATTGTTAACAATATTGATTTATCAAAACCAAAGCTAAGTCGTCGTGACCTGCTGGCCTTGCGGGCTAATGTCGGGATGGTATTTCAGCAGTTCAATCTCTTTCCGCATCTTTCTGTCTTAGAAAACTTGTGCCTGGCTCCTCTCAAAGTGCTAGAGCAATCGAAAAAAGAAAGTAGAGAAACCGCTCGTCTTTACCTCGATAAGGTGGGTCTTAGTGCAAAAGCTGACGCGTATCCCGACCCGCTCTCAGGCGGTCAACAGCACAGAGTTGCGATCGCCCGTGCCCTCTGTATGAAACCGGAAGTCATGCTATTTGACGAACCAACCAGTGCTCTCGACCCTGAATTGGTCGGCGAAGTGCTAGAAGTCATGCAGCAGTTGGCCAAAGAAGGCATGACTATGATTGTTGTCACCCACGAGATGCAGTTCGCTCGTGAAGTGGCTAGCAGAGTCGTGTTCCTCAATAAAGTCAAAGTCGAAGAAGAAGGCGACCCCCGCCACGTGCTATCGAATCCTAAAAGCGAGCGCTTGCAGGCTTTCTTAAGTCGCATGAACAGCACACTTGTAGCTTAAAAACTTCATATACCGTCTGACAGACGCCTACCGACAGAGGGATGCTAGCTAGCCCCTCTATCTTGCACAGTAGCCAAAACTACAGCAGTGCGAAGGCATTTAAGAAGCGGATATGGCTCAAAAATATAAGACGGTTGTACCAGGGAGCGTACAAATAATCGCTCGTAGGTTTAGGCAAGATAGCCTTTCCCTACCCAATGCTGCTTGGACTCGGTGGTGGAAGACGCTTGCAATCGGTTTAGGGCTTTGTTCTTTAATCGCTTATGTCCTGACTCAGTTTGCAATGGGATGGGAACAAGCTTGGATGCAAGCGTGGGATGAAAAATGGCTAGTACTTTGGCAAGACCGCTCACCGCTCACCTTTGCAAAGGGCGTCACCTGGGAATCTCCAGGAAATTTGGTTGGTATGCTGCCTGTCTTTCTAACGTTGACTGCGCTAACCGCCTGGTTCAGGCAGCCCTTGATTACCGCTACGGTTGTCGCTACCTACATCGGCCAGTTTGCTTTGGTTTGGATTAGCTGGGGTACATGGAGCCGCGCCCGCCCCAATTTAATTGCCGATGGCCTAGCCGCGCCCAGTCTACACTCATTTCCCTCTGGCCATGTTGTCGTTGCAATCACAATGTACGGCCTGATCTTCTATCTATGGCAAAGGACATCGCAAAATTGGTTAGAAAAGCTAGTTGCGATCGCATTTGGCACACTCTGGATTGGCCTCATTGCCCTATCAAGACTTGCGCTAGGCGCTCACTGGCCCAGCGATGTACTTGCCTCACTTCTTGTTGGTAGTCTCTGGCTAGCTACAGTCATCACAGCCTTAGAAAGAGCCTTAAACGCTGTCAATCGGTCAAACAAATCATCAAAAGCAGACGCTTAAAGAAAGTAATCTGAACCCGACAGAGCTCTGCAAAACCTCTAGACTCGAAATCTCTACAGCGGATCGATACTTCGATATCTTGCCTGGAAAAACATGTGAACTCCATAGGCTATAAATCCAATGCCTAGCGTGGCCAAAATCCACTCATCTGTCGGATTGTCATTAAACGTCGCTAGCGCATCTTCAGTTGTCTTAATGACGTCAGCATCAAACTCCCACGCTGCCTTCATCGTGTAAAAGCCAATTACCACGTACACTATCCCGCGCGCCGCAATCCCAACTCGGCCCATAATCGTAGCCCAAGTTTTTGCCGCACTGCTCATCGTGTGAAGCTTAAACCGCTTTCGAAACTCAGCCTTAATCGTGCGGTAAAAGTAATAGCAGCCAATCCCAAAAAAAGTCAGCCCAATCGCACCCAGCAGAAACCTCCCTAAAGGTTGCCGCATAATAATCAGCGCCCAGTCCGCTGGGTTTCTCCCGCCGTTATCCGACGATTTCATAAAAATCTTAACTGCGCTGACTGTGATACTGGCATAAACTACGCCGCTGCACGCATAACCAATGCGCCTTACCACATCCGAAAAGCTATTGCTACTGCTATGTTCTGGGTCTAAGAAAGCTTGTATCAGGCGCCACACCACATAGCCCATCAGGCTAAACGCAATAACTACCAGCGCTACTCGGCCGAAAGGTTGATCTGCGATCGCGCTCAATGCTCCTGTTGAACCAACCGCATCATTCTCTCCAAGGTCAAACGCCGCTTGCGTCGCTAAAATTCCAGTACTGCCATAAATAATCCCCTTCGCCGCATAGCCAAACCGAGCATAGTGCTCAATCCACCGCTCGTGGACTTGATGAGAAGAATCAGGTGACGACATAAAACTATAGATAAAAAGGGCGTACTCTACACGCTACGTCCCTCTTTTCAGACTTGTCATTCCCCTTTAGGCCCGATTTCGTCCCGATCAGACCAATTTCCTTCAAAATTGACAGCTCAATCAGGCAGTTGACTCAAATCAACATCCAGTTCATCTTTCAGCCAATTAATAATCTGTAATCGCTCTCCTCCCGTCAGCCAGAACTCCCCTGTTTCCCGCATCCGCTGATGAATATCTTCCATATCAGCCTGGTTCAAAAGCTCTGCCATCAAACCCACATCACACAAGATGTCATCTTTTCCCGCCTGATCCAGCTTTCCATAGCGGTAACGGCTAATTTGCCTCTCCAGTCTATTCAAGGTGTACGGATCTATCGCTTCAAGTCGATTCCTTCGATCCTCCGCAATGACCTCTCCTGCAACCATCTTGGCGTAATCCGTATCTAACATATCCAACCGAACCACACGCGGCGTTTGGATACTTTGATGCTCAGATTGATGGGTCATTCCCGCTATCCGAAAAACTAACGCATACAAGCGTAGTCAATAGTTCAGTTATCTTGCGCGCTCTGTTTCGTAAATTAACTTCACGCAAAAGAAAGATAACTACCGCTGCCTCTATCTACCGCATTCGCATACTCAAATCCAACCAGGGCGATCTGGTGATCGGTGCACTACTAGAAATATAGTCAACCCCCGTTTCTGCCACACCTCGAATTGTCTCCAGAGAAATATTTCCAGAAGCCTCAATCTTAATGCGTGGAGAACTCTCTCTAATTATCTGTACTGCCTCGCGCATCTTATCCAACGGCATATTGTCCAGCATGATGATATCGGCACCACTATCAATAGCTGCTTTCACCTGCCCTATCGATTCAGTTTCCACCTCAATCGTCACCGGATATGGAATCCTATCCCGCATCTGCTCAATTGCTGACTTAATCCCACCTGCAGCAGAAATGTGATTGTCCTTAATCATCACTCCATCGTCTAACCCCATGCGATGATTCTGTGCGCCACCTGTATACGCCGCATACTTCTCCAGCACTCTCAACCCAGGTGTCGTCTTCCTTGTATCCACCAGCCGACTCGGCAAATCCTCAATCACATCTGCAAAAAGTCTTGTCATAGTAGCAATGCCACATAGCCGCATAGCCAAATTCAAAGCTACCCGCTCTCCAGTTAGCAACGTCCCCAGTTGTCCATCTATCTCAGCGATTACCGTGCCAGGCTCAACTTTCGTCCCCTCTTTCACCTTTGCCTCGAAAACTACTGATCTGTCTAACAAACAAAAAATGCGTTCTGCGACCGGCAACCCTGCAACCACACCCTTTTCTTTGGCTATCCAGTATGCCTGTCCTTTTTTAGCTGCAACATCACCTAGCCCCAACGTTGTCTGATCCCCTCTACCAATATCCTCCTGAAGCCATCGCTTTAAGGAATCATCTAAAACTATCCAATTCGTCAACATGACATCTTCAGTCAGCTAATGACTTTCAATCTAGATTTATTTCAGCTTAGAGCCTCAGCGCCTACAATCGCTGTTCTCACTATCTTTCAGAAAAACGTGCAAAAAGACAGAAGCGATTTTCATCAGATTACTTTTGGATTTTGCTGTAAAAAATTGACCGACTGTAGCCATCCTGTCAGTAAAAATGCCCGAAAACCTTTCCATAAAAGGCGTTCGGGCATCCAAAAAAATACATTGACACTTTAGTGCAAGTGTCGTTATAGTGATTAAGCGCTGAAGGGAGCGGCCCCGAATGGGGAGCGCGACCGAGGCGAGAAGTA
>ERZ1740058.555-NODE-555-length-26786-cov-7.231641_pt1 | contig 26786 bp, 22 predicted proteins | sample MGYA00581745_ERZ1740058 | MGnify/ENA primary metagenome ERZ1740058 (study PRJEB43018, sample SAMN04849742) | marine metagenome | isolation source: floating plastic debris | place: Pacific Ocean | collected 2008-08-30 | study: EMG produced TPA metagenomics assembly... | reverse complement strand
GTGCCATCTGTGTCCCATAGCTTTACCGTATTGTCCCAACTGGCCGTGGCGAGCGTATCACCATTGGGTGAATAGTAACCTCATCTATCAGGAAGTTCTTAGCCGTGATGCAGACGACAGCGGACTTGCAACCTGGATCGACACCGCAATCAATCAGTCACTTGACGCTGTACGCGCAGAAGTGGCTAACAGCCCAGAATCAAGAGAACGAATTGCTAATCTCTATCGGAATATACTAAACCGTGAAGCCAGCGCAGACGAGATCAATAGCTGGGTAAACGTCTTACAGAACATCGACTTTACCGCTGTTGAAGAAGCCATTCTCAACAGCCCAGAAGCCCGAGATTCTTAAGCATCGAACTTAGTCACTTCCCTTTAGCGCTTCGTAGCATAAACAACTTTATGCCGTGTTTTGGAACATTCGGTACTCCGAAACACGGCGTCTTTAATTCTAGCTTCAGCAGCTTTTCGTGACGGAACCAGCTTGTTTTCTCAATCCATACCTGAGTCGCCAGTCAGCTCATTCTAATACTTAATCCGATCGCGATTCGTCCCACCCACATTCTTCTCCAAAAACTCAATCATCTTTCTCGCCACGTCTAGCTTGGTCGCTTTCTCAATCCCTTCAATCCCCGGCGAAGAATTCACCTCCATCACCACCGGACCGTGAGCCGACCGCAACAGATCTACCCCTGCAATTCGTAACCCCATTGCCTTTGCCGCCTCCACCGCTGTACTTCGCTCATCCGGCGACAGCTTCACCTGCACAGCATTTCCACCTCGGTGCAAATTCGAGCGAAACTCTCCTGGGGCGCCCTGTCGCTTCATCGCCGCAATTACCTTGCCACCAATCACAAAACAGCGAAGATCCGCGCCCTTAGCCTCCGCCACAAACTCCTGCACTAAGATATTCGCATTCAACCCTCGAAAGGCCTCGATCACCGATGTCGCCGCCTGCTGCGTTTCAGTCAGCACCACGCCAATGCCCTGCGTCCCTTCTAGCAGCTTAATCACCAGCGGCGCACCGCCTACAATGCTAATTAGACCGTCAATCTCTTAAGTAGAATGGGCAAAGCCCGTGACCGGCAAGCCAACCCCTTTTTTCGACAAAATCTGCAAGCAGCGTAGCTTATCGCGAGACCGAGAAATCGCCTGAGACTCATTCGCCGCAAACACATCCATCATCTCAAACTGTCGCACCACCGCCGTACCGTAAAACGTATTCGACGCACCAATCCGAGGCATCACCGCATCCACACCTTCAAGCGGCTTTCCCTGATATAAGATCTGAGGATTTCGCGACGTAATGTTCATATAGCAGCGCAAATAGTCGATTACCTGAACCTTATGGCCACGGCTTTCCCCCGATTCTTTAATCCGACGTGTTGAATAAAGTTCGGAGTTTCTCGACAAAATTGCTATTTTCATGCTTTATTTTCTGACTACCTTTAATCTTTTTCGTCTTGCGACCTTTCGCACGGCTGCTTTTCAGCTTATGCTTTGGTGCTGAACTCTGTAGATAAGACTGGCCAGAATCGACTAAAAATCGCTGGCGAACGGCTTGACGACCCAGCAACATTCTAAAACCCATCATGTCCCGATTCGTTAGCGTTAATTCAATCGGCCACTGTAAACTGTTTGTCGCCACCAGCGTTTCAATCACCGGACGCATCTCCGCCTGGCCGCTAGAACTCCTGATCGAACGCATCTCCAACAGTTGGGCTTCTACTGTAACCGTCTTCTTTTTATGCCGCTGAGCCGGGTGCACCTTAAACCGTACAAAGTCTACATCCGCCCGTTTAAACAGCTCGATATCAAACGCATGTAGCGCCGAAGACCGGGCCCCTGTATCGATTTTTGCTTTCACACTGGTCACTGACAGCTCCGGCAAAGCGAGCCGCTCTCTCCAGCCAATCAGCGGTAAATCGGTTCGCTCAGCAGCTGTCATAAGCAGTCACACACATAAGCAGTCACACAAAGTACGAACGTCACAATTATTGTTCAACAGCGGCGCACCAGAAAGGTCAAGCCAGTAATATCTCACAAAAGGCACTCTCAAGATCTCAAAAACCACAATCTCAAAAAATCAGTCGCTCTAACCAAACACTTTCAGCACACCCACTAGCATCACCACCAAATACACCAGATAAATCCCAATCAACAAACACACTTCCCACAGCTCAAAGCTGCTCTTTCGCCTACCCCACCGAATCAACGCTGCATACACCGCCGCTAGCAGCGCCACAAACCCTAAATTCACACTAAACAGCAGCGTATCTTCTATCGGCAGGCCGACAATAGCCAACGGAAAAAATGCCAGCGTCATCGTTGCCGTATTATCTGCAATTACGCTCGTTGTCGCCGCTGTCATTTGGCCACTGCGCGCTACGCTCCAAGTCGCAAACACCTCTGGCGCAATACTCAATGTCGAGGTGATAAACAGTCCTCCAATTAACGCTGAAATGCGCAAAATAGAGACAATCTGCTCAGTCGCCGTCACCACAAAATAGGCCCCCACCGCCAGCGCCAGCACACCACAGCCCGCCCGCAAAATCTCCGAGCTACGCCACCTTACCGTTTTACCCGGCCGCCGATGTCGCAGCACCGCCTGGGCCACATACACCCCATAGGCCATCAGCATAATCCATCCGTCTATCGGCTGTAGGCCGCGCCAGCCGGGCGGTATTGTCAATAGCGCCGCTAGGGCAATTACACACAGATAGGGAATGGCCTGAGCTGTCAACGCTTCAGGCTTCAGACGCAGCGCCGTCCAAGATCTAAAAACATTCAGCCGAGGGCCGTCATCTTGGTCAGCATTGCCTTTACGGTCAAAATCGCCGCCCATACCTGGTTGAATATTCTGATTAGCCTCTCGCGTTTGCGACGCTAGGTACGCCACCGTCACGATAGCCGGTACTGAGATAATATTGCTCCCTAACAAATTACCCAAACCAATATCCGACAACCCTTGAACGGCGCTCATCGTGTTGGTTCCAATCTCAGGACTCGCCGTCGCCAGCGCAACAAAAGCAGCGCCTGCCGCCTCAGAAACGCCCCACTGTTGGCGCAGTTTTTGCAAAGGAATTGCCAGCTGGTCGGCCTCCCAATGAGCCGCCCACACAGCGCATAACAAAACGAATATCCATAAAACAATCATGCTTCAACAGCCGCTTGAGGCAGTTGAAGCATACTATAGCAAACCTCAGATAACAGGAGTCACCCATTGGGCTTAGTTGATTTTTAGAGAGTGATTTTTAGAGAGGACGTTATCGATGAGAATGGCGTTGTAAATAGAGCTACGATCTTGGCAGGATATCGCAGTCACAACCAAAGGGTTTTGAGTACCTTTAATGAAGAGAAGCTACTTACTTTTAACGTGAAGCAAGGCGGGTAATGAGAAGCAAGGCTGGGAGGCTCTGTGCGATTTGTTAGAAGGCGAAGTCAAAGTCTCTGTCGAAATCAAAGTCTTTATCTCTGAATATCTCTGATACATATCCTAATACGGCAATTCCTGATAGCTCTGTCCAGTTAAAAGGTTGGCAGGGTGAGTCTGGTTATTCATCGCCTGGTAGATAAGTTTTGGTCGTTGGTTTCAGGTGCGAAAATGAAAAATACACGCTATTACGCACAGCTACTAAGTACGGCTCTTGTTATCTCTTTGTTTTCAACAGTAGCTGGGAGTACACAAGCAGTTGAAACAACGACAGACACATCTGAGAGAGTTGAGAGTGTTTATACCTCTCTAGATCTCGATAACTGCGAAGTGATTGCAACAGCGGTAGACGTCGATGATGAGCAGTATCGCTGCGAAGGCTATCAAAACATTCCTTTATACGTCACTAAATACGTCACTAACGGAGACGAACGATTCGATGTAGACGCGGGCGTTCTCAACGACGAGTCGATATCTAGTGGGCTTACTTTCAACAAGCCCGGCGACACGGTTGAATGGCGTCTTCACGATGGCGAGCCCGTAGCGTTTATTTTGCGATATGACTTCGCCACAGGGGACGCAAATCAAGACCGCTGGTCACAGCTGGCAGTTTCTACCATTGGTAAAGAGAACTCGCCAGGTTGCCTGATTGACTGGGTAAGGGGTAGCGGACATAGTCAGAACGTGGCTGCTAGACGGTTAGCCGATGCGTATGCTGACGGTTTTGACTGTGAGTCAGACGTCAGGGAGGATAAAACGGTCGAACTGCCTCTTGATGAACAGACAAACCGAGCCGTTGCCCGTGATACGGTTGCCGGGTTTGCTGTCCACGATTACCTTGTAGAAGCAACCACAGGTCAGACGCTACAAGCCACTTTGCGCAGTGATGGGCCGGCGCTGGTGCTGGTGCTCGAAGATGACGAAGCGCAGACTGAGGGTACAAGTGCGCTTCCTCGGACAAGGTTTGAACCCCTTACAGAAGACCCGAATGGAGAGGGCGGCTGGCTTTGGGAAGGTAATTTACCTAGCGATGGTGTGTATCGCGTACGGGTCGGACACTCTGGACCAGCGGCGAATCAATCGGCCGTGAGTTCATATTCGCTGACTGTCGATGTCGAATAAGGGTTATTTCATTCAGACTCGTTCGATTTGTGTTTGAGATTTGTGTTTAAGAGGGTGCCGTTTAAACGACACCCTCTCAAACGTGCCTTAGGACTTATATTAGGAGTCAGCTATAGCTGTTGTTAGTCAGGAACTCTCTTTAATTTGTCACGTCAGAAACGAACCAGAGTATCTTGGGAAACTGATCGCTACTACGCTTCTATTAAACAAAGGTATCGCAGAACACAAAAAGAGCTGCTGCTGGGCATTTTTGCACTGGTGGGTGTGATTGGTGCAGGAACGCTTTGGTACTGGCTCGTTGAAGGTTGGCGCTTTACTGAATCGCTGTATATGACGGTGATTACTCTGGCCACCGTTGGCTTCTCAGAGGTTCAGCCTTTGGGCGATCGCGGCCGCCTCTTCACAATTTTGCTCATTTTTATGGGAATCTTTGCAGTCGGTTATATCGCTAACCGATTTACAGAAGCTATCGTCAGAGGATACTTTCAAGACGGAGCGCGCTTAAACCAACGTCGTAAGCTTATGCAGGGATTGTCCAGACATTACATTGTATGTGGCTTTGGGCGAACAGGCCGCCAAATTGCCGAGGAGTTTTCCTTACAGAAAATTCCGTTTGTGGTGGTCGATGCTAGCGAGGAGGCGGTGCAACAGGCGCAGCAGCTAGGGTTTATGGCCGTACAAGGAGACGCGACCTTAGACGATACCCTGCATTTGCTAAAGCTAGAAGCGGCAACTTGCCTGGTGTCTGCCCTAACGTCTGATGCGGAAAACCTGTATACGGTACTCTCGGCTAGAACGCTCAACCCGAAGGTGCGAATTATTGCTAGAGCTAGTAGTGAAGAAGCGATTCAAAAGCTACAGCGGGTAGGTGCGGACGCGGTCATTTCACCCTACATCACTGGAGGTAAACGAATGGCCGCAGCGGCTTTGCGTCCTCAGGTGATGGACTTTATGGATGGGATTTTTTCGGGGGGCGATCGCACCTACTACATGGAAGAGTTTGTGCTCGATCCAACCGTTTGCAGCCAAATTGGTCAAACGCTGAGTGAATCTCAGCTCAGGGCGCGAACCGGCGTGTTAATTGTCGCTATTCAAAGAAATCAGGGCGAGCTAATTATTGGGCCTACAGCAGATGTACAGCTACAGGCAAAAGATTTTCTGATCTGTTTGGGCACCGCTGAACAGCTACAAAGTATGAATGATATTCTCTCTCCGATTAACCTCAAGCCTCTACAGCGCCCGCTTCAATAAGCCAGAACAGTAGTTTTGTGCAGAAGTTTCGTGCAGAAGTTTTGTACAGAGCAACAAGCTTGCAGCGCAATAGACCTATAAAACAACGGCGCTATTTGTTTACCGCGCTATTCGTTTAAAGTGCCTTCTCTTTTATGATGTTGCAGCTGCTGCACAAAACCAGCTGCGGCAATTTCAGCTGTGGCCTTCAGCGCATCTGCCGCAACGCCATCGCGGGCACTACCGGAGAGACCCACTAATATCATCAAAACATAGTCCGACAGGGCAGTGACCGCATCTTTAGAGATAGTAGGCTCAGCAGTTGCAATGTAATCGCAAATCAACTGCCTCGTCGCCGATCGAAATCCTGCGGTTAAGGCCTTGGCTTCTGCATCACTACAGTTACGGGTCGCATCCATGACTAGGCAGCCGCAGTGCTCAGGGTCGCGGGTGTAGGCTTCTGCGGCGCACGCGAAGAAATGAGTCATGACTTCTGAAAGGTCGCCTTCTACGCTCAAAGCAGCAGATAGCCAGTCTCCTTGACTTTGAATGTAATGCTTTAATACCTGCTCAAAAAGCGATCGCTTATTGCCGAAAGCCGAATACAAACTGGGCGCAGTAATACCCATAGACTTACTCAGTTCTGCAACTCCCACACCGTCATACCCCTTTCTGTGAAAGAGATCCAGCGCCGATAGAATCGCGGCGTCTAAATCAAAACCTCTGGGACGACCTCTGGGGCGACCTCTTTTCCCTATTTTTTTAGTGGTCACTAGTTTATTGCGATTTTCTCTGTTATGGTTATTTCTATAGTACTCGATATAGAAATAGGAAGTCCAATCATGGTGACACTATCAGACAAAAAAGCACTCGTTCTGGGCGGCAGTCGCGGCATTGGCGCTGCGATTGTAGAACGCTTAACCGCAGACGGTGCCAAGACAACGTTTACCTATGGCAGCTCAGCAGAAGCAGCCGAGGCTCTAGCGAACAAAACGGGTGCGCAAACCCTGCAAGCCGACAGCGCTGATCGAAACGCCGTCAGTCAGCTGATTGCCGATCAAGGACCGTTAGACGTCTTGGTGGTTAACGCAGGCATTGGCGTGTTGGGCCATTCGCTAGAGCTAGACCCTGATGATGTAGACAAAATGATCGACATCAACGTACGCGGCCCCTACCATGCGGCAGTCGATGCGGCCCGGCAAATGCCTGACGGCGGGCGGATTGTGATTATTGGTTCAGTGAATGGCGATCGCATGCCTTTTCCAGGTGGCGCGGCCTACGGCATGACAAAGTCAGCGGTGCAGGGAATGGTACGTGGACTGGCGAGAGATTTTGGCGATCGCAACATTACCGTTAACAGCGTTCAACCCGGTCCGGTGAACACCGATCTCAATCCAGAGGACGGCCCGATGAAAGATACAATGCATTCTTTTATGGCCATTAAGCGTCACGCTCAGCCTGAGGAAATTGCCGGTATGGTGGCTTACTTAGTAGGTCCAGAAGCAGCCATCGTAACGGGCGCACAGCATACGATTGACGGTGGATTTGGCGCGTAGGAGGTTAAATCCTCTACCTCAAGCTTTTGTGATCGCTCTCGATCTGTTCTTTCTAAAACACAGAATATAAGCGGCAGGAATAAAGTAGAGCGCCAGTAGAGTAGCACCGCCGAGACCTCCAGCGATCGCAATTGCCAAAGGTGGCCAGAAGCCAGTCGGATCAAGCATCAGCGGTACAAAGCCAATGATCGTGGTTACCGTCGTGGCAGCAACATGCCGGGTCGCCTTTAGGACCACGGCTACGGTCGCCTTTACATCGCCTAGTTTTGCCAGCGGATCTTCTCTGAGTGCGGCGAGCACCACAATAGAGTCATTAATTGCCAGACCAATCAAGCCCAGCGTTCCTAAAATTGCAGTAAACCCGAAAATAGAATTGAACAGCCATAAAGCCATCGCAGCTAGGCCCACCGCACAGATAGCAACGACCGCCAAAAGTCCGGCAATGGCAAACGAATTGAAAGACAGTACCAGCGTCGCCACCATTAAAATCATTAAAACACCAACAGAAGCGAGTAAGTTGCCGACTGCGCTACCTCTAGCATCGGCCTCGCCGCCGTATTCAATGCGGTAGCCCGCAGGTAGCTCAAAGCTGTCAGCTTCTAACTGCTGCTGAAAGCGCGTAAGAATCGCATCTGGCAGCGCACCCGCAGCCAAAAATGCCTGTACAGTGTTAACTCGCTGACCGTCGTAGTGAGCAATGGTGGCAATATTAGGAATCAAGCTAATATCTGCAACAGCTGAAAGCGGAACAGGGTTACTGCTGCTGTTTGAAGAGTTGTTGTTTGAGATGAGATCAATTGAGGCGATCGCACTCAAGTTTCCTCGATCTGCCGCGCCAACTTGAACCCGCACCGGAATGTCTTCAGTATCTTCTCGCAAAGAGCCACCGACTACACCGTCTAAGGTCGCATTCAGCTGAGTTGCGATCACACCATTATCCAACCCAGCGCGGCGAGCAGCCGCTTCGTCAACAGCCAGTGCTAGCTTAGGCTGCGCCTCAGTTAAGCCCGCACGCGTATGGATGACGTTAGGAATTTTGGCTAGCTCACCGCGCAGCTGGTTGCCTAAGGTTCTCAGCGTTGGCATATCAGAGCCATACAGCCGCAGCTCAATAGGAGCAGGAAAAGGGGGCCCTTGCTCTAGCTGCCTGACCAGGATTTGCGCCTGAGGAAACGCGGCATCCAACTGTTGTTGTAGTTCTGTAATAGTTTTTTGCAAGTTGTCAGTGCTGCTCAGTTGAACGATGCCCTGAGCATAGTCAGAGGCATTTTCTTTGTTTGCAGCGACGTTATAGAAAAAAGTAGGCGCGCTTTTGCCCAAAAACCAGTGCACTTCATTAACGGCAGGGTGCTGTTGGATAAGATCTCTAGCAGCGAGGACCTGCGATCGCGTCAAAGATAGCGCACTCTGCGTTGGTAGCTCAAACTCAATTTGGAACTGGTCTCGGTTAGTCGGCGGAAAAAACTGTTGCGGTAAGTTCGCAAACTGCACAAAACCAATCACCGGAAGAATGAGTGCTAGCCCAACGCCCATTAGCGGACGGCTAAACATCGATCGCAGACTACGAGCGTATAAACGAGTCAGTGAACGATTGGCAAAGCCGCCTTCCCACCAGCCTACGGCAGAGTTCACTTCGAGGCCCACTGCTTGCTCCGCATTATACCGGGTAGGCCATCGTCGATAAATGAGTCCAATCAATGACACAATCACAGTTAGAGAAAGCACCAGAGAACTCACCAGCGCCAAAATAACCGTCGTGCCGATGGTGCCAATAAACTCGCCTGTACCGCCGGGCGAGGTAGCAATCGGCACGAACGCCAGTACTGTTGTTAGCGTAGAAGCAAGCAGGGGCACCGTTAAGTGTTTTACAGTTTCACTCACAGCCAGCGACGGATGCATCCCGGCTCTCAAGCGAATTTGAACCTCGTCAACAACCACAATGGCATTGTCAATCAATAGCCCCAGTGAAATAATCAGCCCGGTTACTGACATCTGATGCAGCGGAATTGCCATTGCCTTCATGCTGCCAAACACCATCAGGGTTGCTAGTGGCAGCGCCAGCCCAACAATCACCGCCGAGCGCCAGCCCAGCATAAACAGCGAGACTAAAATTACCAGCAGAGAACTCATCAGCAAATTGCCAATGACCCCGTTCAGCCGCTGCTGTACGTATTGGCTTTGATCGAGCACGGTTGTTAAGCTCAATCCCTGTGAGAGGGACGCTTCAAACTCACTGAGTACCTGCCGTGCCGTTTGCGCCCACAGATCTACCCGGTAGCTCGACTCCACCTGCACCGACAGCACCACTGCAGGTTTACCCCCGACCAGCGCCAGCTCTTCTGCCGGTTCACGGACGGCTTTGGCCACAGTGGCCACATCGCCCAGCTGCCTGATCTGCCCGGCCTCGCCTACTCGAATTGGAATTTGCCGGATTCTCTCTAAAGAATCCAATGCGCTGTCAACTTCTAGCAGCAGCTCATCGGTGTTACTCTGCAATTCTCCGGCTGACAGCTTGGCGTCACTGGCCTGAATCTGCTGTGATATCGTTTGCGCCGTTAGCCCAAGTCTGGCAGCGGCTAACTGGTCAATATTGACCTGAATTTCTTCCTCACTTTCTCCATACACCTCTACCTTATCGGTGCCAGGAATGGCTTCTAAATTATCTTGCAGGCGCTGCGCTACGCGCTGCAAAATAGCTGAATTAACCGGTGTATCCATGTCCCAGGTCAGGCCGACAATTAGCGCATTGGCCGATACATCTGCATCTTCGTAGGTCGGATCTAGCGCGCCGGACGGTAGCGTTGGCGTGACATCTTCTAGCTGACTACGGATTCTTGCCCAGACGGGTGAAACGTTGGCTACCGTATCTTTTAGGGTGATTGTGACGACTGAAATGCTGGCGCTAGAGGTCGATTCAATTGAATCTATTTCTTCAACATCAGAAAATTCTTCTTCTATTTTGTCGGTCACTAGCGATTCGACCCTTTCAGCGCTAGCGCCTGGAAAGAGAGTGGTAATGCTGGCTGCTCGCTGAACAATTTCGGGATCTTCTAGTCGAGGCAGCGTCAGAAAAGAGGACGCTCCCCAAACAACAATCAGCGTCAGCGTTAAAAAAAGCAGCTGACGATTGCGATAGAACAGATTCATTACAAAGCCTCTTCTGCTGTTGTTTCTTCTGATATGTCTTCAGGTTTTACGAGCTGACTTGCGACGACCCGGTGAGTCCCGGCTGCAATAATGCGATCGCCCTCAGCAACCAGCCCTCTCACGAAAGCTCTATTGCTAGACAGCCCATTTCTAGACAAACTGTCAGCTTCATCGATAGATTGATCAACAAACTGACCACTCGGTGGCTCACCCTCGGTGTGTAGCACTTCCACATCTCGCCGAGTGACCCGGTACGCTTCCGCAGCCTGATCTTTTTCCAGCACATACACCGACCACAGTCCTTGATCGCCAGCAATCAGGGCAGTGCTGGGTAGCCAGTATCCCGAAGCCGTCTGCTGCTCGGCTACAGAGAGCCGGGCGGTCGCGCCAATGGTGAGATCGTCATCTGGCGCTAGCTCTAGAACAATGGTGACCGTTTGACTGGTTTCATCCACCTCTGGCAGCTGCGCAGTAACGGTGGCAGGATGCACTCGTGAGCCGACTTGCACGGCAGTGTGATCGCCGACCGACAGCCGCTGTGCTACCGATTCGGGCACACCAATTCGCGCTTCTACTGACCCCTTTTCTACCAGTTTCATCACCTGTTGAGAGGCGCTAACAACAGTGCCTTCATCCACTGCTCGCGCGGCGACTTCGCCAGCAAACGGCGCGAGTAAAACGCTTTTGTCGATCGCAACGTCAATTTCTTCAAGCTGCGCGTCTATGCGGTCAACCTGCGCGGCTTGGGCAGTAATTTGTTCTTTTCGGGTGCCGTTTTGCAGGGCTTCTAGCTGACTTTGCGCCTGCTGTAATCGGTCGGCGATCGCCTTTGCGCCAAACTCTCTTTCATCTAATTCCTCTCGGGAAATAGCGCCCTGATCATAGAGCTCTGCTCGTCGATTGGCCTGCAAAGTCGCGAGCGAAAGCTGATTGTTCAAATCGCTGACCGCACCTTCAGCCGCCGCAATATCTTCAGAGCGGGGGCCTGTGTTTAGCTCATCTAGCTGGGCGAGGACCTGTCGCCTTTGGGCTTCTAGCTGCGATCGCTGTGCCTGTAAGTCTCGCGTATCTAGCCTGGCCAACGGTTCACCCGCAGCTACCACACCGCCTTCATCAACCAACAGTGTCGTCACTGTTCCGGCTCGCTCAAACCCTAATTCACTGCTGCGCCGAGCAGCAAGTTCACCCGAGTACACTCGATTAGTCGAATAGCCTTCTACTAAGCGCAGCCGCATCGTTTCCACAAGCAAAGCCTGCGCTGCCTCCACTCCTTCAGTCTGCTCTCCCAAATTTCTAGAAACCAGCACCACAGGTACAACTAGCAGCGGCGCAATCAGCAACCATTGCCACTGCTTGCGATGCCAGCGGTCTCTCAGGCTGCTAAAAGGTTTATCCAAAGGCAAATTCGTTGAATCCAATTCCGAGGCAGTCATACTCAATTAGTTGATATCCAACTTGTTGCATACTACACGTCCAAAGTATACTCAACATGTTGAGTATGTCAATTCAATTTTCTTCAAAACTTCAATGGCTCTCGCACACACCATACTGGCTCTGCTCTTAAAGCGTCCTGGCAGTGGCTACGACATCACCAAGTCGTTTGATGAGGAACTTAGCTGCTACTGGAAAGCCACTCAGCAACAGGTTTACCGGGAGCTAAACAAGCTCACCAAACAGGGCTGGGTCAATTTTGAAACGGTACCCCAGGCAGGAAAGCCCGATAAAAAGCTCTATCACATCACTGAAACGGGCAAACAGGAGCTCACTCGCTGGTACACAGAACCGACCGAGCCCACACCCATTCGTGAGGACTTACTGGTTAAAGTTCTCATCGGTTATAAAATGCCTCAGCCTATGCTGATAGAGGAGCTGAAACATCGCCAAAAAATTCATAGCGAGCTGCTAGCTGAGTATCGAGCCATAGAAGCCAAACATATGGCCGGTAATCAGGACGTCGAAATGCAGTTTATGTACCTTACGCTCAAGCGAGGCATTGCCTATGAAACATCCTGGCTAACCTGGTGTGAGGAAGTGATTGCTATGCTGCCTCACCTAACAGAAAAACCAGATAAAGACCTTCCTTCACTGCCATAGCCACTAAGTCATAGTTTGTCATAGTTTATTTGTTCTATTAGGCTTTTTGTACTATCTTGGTGGGGCTACATTTGCAGCGATGGTGATCTTGTGATGACTAAGCTCCTTCTGATTGAAAGTCCTGGCAAGCTTAAAAAGCTGAGCCAAATTTTAGGCCCTGGTTGGACTGTAAAGGCCAGTATGGGGCATATTCGTGAGCTGACGAACGAGGGAGAAGATGCGCTGGGTTTCGATTTGACAGGCGATCGCATTACCTGCAAATACGCCCCTAGAGATGCCCGCGCTAAAAAGACCATTGCCGGTCTACGGCAAGCGGTTAAGCAAGCTGACACGGTGTACATTGCCACCGACCCAGACCGTGAGGGTGAGACAATCGGCTGGCATTTGCAGCAGGCACTACGTCTGAAGTCGCCGCGCCGAGTCGTGTATAGCGAAATTACGCCAGCGGCTGTGCGCAAAGCCGTTGCTAACCCACGTACGCTTGACCAATCCCTGGTTGCGGCAGGGCGGGCTCGCGATTGCCTAGACAAGCTGGTGGGCTACAAGGGCAGCCGCCACGTGGTGTGGCCGCTCAACAATGGCGCAAAGTCAATGGGACGCGTGCAGAGCGCGGCGCTGCACCTGCTGTGTCAGCGAGAACGAGAGATTCAAAAGTTTAAACCAGAAGACTATTGGAGCGTTTCGGTTACTTACGAAGAAGGGTTTAAGGCGTTTTACAGACAAACACCGAATAAGCGATCACCAACAGCCGGTCGGTCAAAAGCGAAGGCCGCTGATGACGCAGAAGAGAAAGCAACAGATAAAAAAAATCCTAAAGAGACAGAATCTGAAAGAGTCAGCTCGCAAGCAGAGGCCGATCGGTTAGTTGCGATCGCCCGCAACAACCCTCACCATGTTCTCTCTATAGAAGGCAAAATCAAACGCCAAAACCCACCTGCACCCTTCATCACATCCACCCTGCAACAGTCTGCGGGCTCCAAGCTGCGCTTTACCCCAGACCAAACGATGAAAGTTGCCCAGTCGCTTTATGAGGGCGGTCATATCACCTACATGCGGACAGATTCTGTTGTACTGGCAGCGCCTTTTTGCTCAGCGGTTAAAGCGTATTTAACTCAGCACGACCCCACTAACGTACCAAAAACAACCGCGAAACATCGCGCGGCAAAAGGCGCACAGGCCGCCCACGAAGCGATTAGGCCGACAGATGTCACCGCGACACCTCAGCAGTTGGGCCATACTCTCTCTGGAGACGCCGAAAAGCTGTATACCCTGATTTGGAACCGGGCAGTGGCATCACAGTGCTGCCCGGCTCGCCTGCGTAAAACCAGAGTTGTCACGCAGTCGGGCGAAGCCTATTGGGAGGCGAGAGGTCAGGTCATAGAGTTTGCTGGCTATACCCGCTATTGGAATAACATCAGCGCGGACTCTCAGCTACCAACACTTCAACAGGAACAGGTTGTGCAGTTGACGCAGGCTCAGTCGGAGCAAAAGCAAACGCAGCCACCGCCGCGCTATACCGAGCCGAAGCTGGTGCAGCTGATGGAGCGCAAGGGCATCGGTCGGCCCAGTACCTATGCGCCAACAATTAAAACACTGCGATCGCGAACCTATGTGCATCTCCTGAAAGGGAAGCTTCAGCCGACGGCGCTAGGGCTAGCGCTAGATTCGGCGCTGGAGATGCTGCTGCCGGATTTGATTCAGCCAGAGTTTACCGCAAAGATGGAGGCAGATTTGGATGCGATCGCCTCGGGCAAAGAAGACTGGGAGAGCTATTTAACGGGCTGGCACCGTGACTACTTTGGACCGGCCATAGAGCAGGCCAAAGTTAAGCTGAACGCGGAGAAGATGAAGGCACTCAGAGCAGGCTCTACCTTTGCAGCTGTTGCCTCGCGGCCTGTAGTAGAGACGATTAAAAGCGACTCTAAAGGCAGCTCTCAAGATAAATCAGCTAAAGGTGGCACTCAAAGCAAATTAGCGAGCGAGCAGCCGTCTAAGCGTCAACCAAATCAGGTAGGCAGCGAAACAACAGGTCGGCCTCAAAACAATCGGAACAAAAAGAGTAAAACCATCTGCCCAACGTGTCAGCAGGCCCTGAGCAAAATTCCCTCGCGCTCGAAGAAGCTAAAGGCAAATCACTTTTTGAAGTGCGAGTCCCCCGGCTGCGATACGGTCATGTTCTGGAATCCGAAGCAGAAAGGCTATGAGCTGCCCTATGCAAAGCGAGCGGTTGATCCAAAAGCCTTTACAGACTATCCCTGCCCAAGCTGTGGGGCACTGCTGATAAAGCATAGCTACCAAAAAGACGGCAAAGACAAGGTGATGCTACGCTGCTCGATTTTGGACAATCGGAAGGGTAAGTGTAAGGACGTTGCGTTTTTTCAGAGCAGAGAGGGTGGATTTTGGTCACCGAAGTTTGGCGTGCTGAAGACAGTAGACGCCGCGCAGTGACAAAAGATTACTAAAAGAAAATCGATAAAAGAACGCTACAAGAGAGAACGCTAAAAAGAGAAAGCTAAAGGAAATATACCAATCTGTACGGGTCTCTACAGAGCGGGTTTGCTTAGCGTTATGCTATCAAGGCTGTCACCTCACATCTGATTACTATGGGGCAATCGCCTAACAAGTTCTCCGGCTGGTTGCCTGCTGCTTTTTCTCCCTCTACTTTTTTCCCAGATTTGCCCCGTGAAATTTGGATTCTTGTCTCTGGCCAGCTCTTTCTTTACATTGGTCAGGGGTTTACGCTGGTTTACTCTTCTATTTTCTTTGTTAACGAGCTAGGGTTTTCACCCACGCAGGTGGGCTTAGCGCTTAGCTGCTCTGGGCTGTCGGGTATTTTTGCGCGGTTTTTCGCGGGGTTTGCTATTGACTCTAAGCTCTTAGGGCGTCGTGGGACCTTGCTGCTGGCTTCGGTAACCTGCGCGTTGGCGTGTCTGTGTTTGGCGTTTGCAAATACGTTTGGGCTGCTGGTAGCGGGCAATTTGCTGATGGGGATTGGGGTCAGTCTTTATTGGCCGGCGACATTAGCGGTGACGGCTGATTTGAGTACGGATGAGAATCGGTCAGAGGCGTATGCGCTTTCTCAGCTGTCGAATAATTTGGGGATGGGATTGGGGGCACTGCTGGCAGGTGAGTATATTGCATTAGATGGCAGCTACCGGGCGCTGTTTCTGGCGAAGGGGCTGGTGTATTTGTTGTTTGGCGGGGTGATTTGGTGGGCGATCGCAGAAACGCGCCAGCATGAAACAACGCTGAAGCAGGTAGCCATTAACTGGGGCGCTGCGCTGCGCGATCGCCGCCTGGTTGTTTTCTTAGTCGCCAACACTTTTTTCGCCGTTTACGGAGCTCAGCTCAGCGGTACGCTGCCGCTGTACCTGGTCAACTTTATTCCGAGTGGCAATGCTGCTTTTGGCTTTTCAGAGCAGGTGATTAGCTATTTGTTTTTCTGGCATGCGCTGCTCAAAATTATCGGCCAGCTGCCGGTGGTTCGATGGACAAAGCAAATTGACTACGTTTCCATTTTGCTAGTGACGCTGTTGGCCTGGGCAGGCGGTGCGACTTTTTTCTGGCTCGCAGGTGTTGTTCCGATGTCTGCATTAGCGATCGCACTCATTGGCTTTTTCTTTGTTGCCCTAGCCGAAATTCTATACGGTCCGGCGGCCAGCGCTTTAGTCGGAGAGTTAGCACCACCAGCACAGCGTGGAATTTACTTCTCGCTAGAGTCGGAGTGCTGGGCAGTCGGCTTTTTGATTGGCCCAGCTTTGGGCGGATGGGCGCTAGATCATCCGGTTCACTGGGGCGCAAACCTTTGGCTGGTGCTGGTGGCTAGCACCGGTTTACCGGGCGTGATATTGATCTATCTCAAGCAGCTATTAGCACAAGAGAGTGTTGACGTTCAGACCTAATGCAACAATTTGCAGCAACTCGATAGCGATACCGCTGGCGAAATATTTCGTCATGGAGCTGATTCAGCGGCTGGCCCCCTTTTATAGAAGAGCAAAATGATACTCCCTGGTGGCATAGTGTGTTTCCCCACGAGTTCGAGGGACTTTGAAACAAGAAGTGCAAGATCTTCTCGTCTAGCGATCAGTAAATCTCGAAATAGCCGATTTCCCCCGGATTCGGGGGCTAGGGGGCCTTTCAGTGATCTTGATCCTCAGCCAAATGTTGCGAAATATTCATTTCGCCAGCGGTATCGATAGCGCTTTGATATCTGCTCTGGTCATTACTCTAGTTATTACTCTGACATTGACCAAAGCAACGGCTTCGCATCTCCGTAGCCCATAACAAAGAGCGTATCGCCAACTTTCACAATGTTGGAAGGAAAGCTGCGGAAAACTGGGCCGCTGATGAAGCTTTGTACATGCTGAATATTTTTGGCGGTACCGTCAGTGCGGAAGAGATCGCTATCATCAGCAATGAAGTAGAGAAAGTCTCCATGGACAGTGAGCGATCGCACATATGAATTTCTTGGCATCGCCTCAGGCGGGCAGTAATCTGACGCGTCTACGCCTTGTGGCGGCGGCAGACAAGGCGGCGGCCGGTAGTCAACACCAGGCACCAAATCTATCACCTGATAGGTGCCCTCAGGCGTACCGTCTGTTGTCCACAGCTCATTGCCATCTGCACTGGTTCCACTAAAAAATAGCCGTCCTTTAAATGCTGTAAAGCCTTCTGGCGAAACCTGAACATCGGCTAGCTTTTGAGTACTGTCAGGCGTGCCTTCTGTGACCCAAAGCTCGTAGGAAACGTCGGATCCGCTGCCGAACGGTTGTGGGCCAGCAGCAGCATTAATAGCAGGATTAAAAAACAGTTTTTTCTGCTCAACAGCAAACCAGGTATCGGTTGGAGCATCAGGCGCTGTACCCATTCGTTTTATTAACTGCTCACGCATAGGCTCACCTCCCGTCACCCACAGCTCCAGACCACTGTCGAGGTCGATGAGGGTAAAGAAGCGATCGCCTAATGTTGTCAGCGGCTTGGGTTTTCTATAGGACGCTTGAGACTCGCCTTCCAACAACAGCTGAGTCCCACCTGATGTTCCATCACTGGTCCACAGTGCCCAGCCCAGCCTAGAGGCATCGGTCTGGGCGTAGATCTGGTTCCCGGGAGCGCTGCGAATGGTGTCAATGGCGATTGGGTCAGCGATCGCACCTAAAGAAATCGTACCTTCTACAGTGCCGTCACTTCGCCATAGCGCTAAGCGACGGCCACGGTCACTATTACTGCTGTCGTTATCATCGCTCAAAGATGTCGCCTGAAAGTACAAATACTCTCCAGATACCGTTAAGGGCACGGGAACTTCACCATAAATCAGCTCTCGTTTGAAAGCTTGCTCAACCCCATAAAAGGTCGCTAAGCGCTGAGTGCCTGCGGCGGTTTCACCATCGGTTACCCATAGCTCCGGGCCTGCGTCTCCTGTCACGATAAAGGGGAGCTGATTGTTTCCAATGGTTTCAGTTGCATGCAGCAGCTGGTAGTTTTTGTTAATAAGTGCGGGTAGCTCCGGATGCAGCGTGGCAATAGAAATCGTGCCCTCAGGCGTACCATCGCTGCTAAACAGCTGAGTACTAGGAGACTCCTCAATCCGGGCCCCAGCGATGAACCAAACTCGCTGATCAGAACTGGCAATCATTTTAGGGTTGCGAAGTGTCAGCTTAGGAACAATGTCTTTCAATGGCTGCATTAGCTGAGTGCCTGCTGGGGTGCCATCGCTCGTCCATAGATTGTTGCTGATGAAAAAGAACAGCTTGTTGTTGAGTGCAACATGCGTGTGCAGCAGCCCATAGATTCCCGCTGTAATTTCGTGTAAAGCGGTAGAAGGTGGCAGCGCTATGTTGCTTACATCACTGCCAAAATTAGCCACGTAGCGATTGGGCACAAAGTAGCGGGCATCTGTGCCAGCTGAATTGAGCCGACAGAGTAGAGCGGTCGCTTCAGCTCGGGTGATGTTGGCATTGGGCCGTAGCTGAGAGACGGTTGGATAGTTGACTACAAACGCCTGTTCAGTAGCTGCGGCCACTAAGCCTTTGGCGTAATTGGGGATAGCTTGCGCATCGTCGAAATATTGTTGCAATGTAGCTTCGCTGTTAGCTGAAGGGGAGAGCGCTTGCGCATTTGCAATGACGACAATTGCCTGTACCCGGCTGATAGGCTGAGCGGGCTTAAATGTATTGTCTGGATAGCCGGTTAGGAATCCTTTTTCGTAGGCGGTTGCGATCGCAGATCTCCCCCAAAAGTCAGCCGCAACATCTGAAAAATTAGGTGCTTCTCTTACTTTTGGCGCATTGGGAAACGCCTGAATCATCACAGCAGCAAATTCTGTCCGCGTCATCGTGCCGTCAGGCCGAAAGCTGCGATCAAGGTAGCCTTTTATCAGGCCTTCAGTGCCCACACCTTCTATGCAAAACTTGGCCCAATGATCGCCCGTATCGGTAAATAAAGCAGACTCTTGAAATGAGCCAAGGCCGATAGCTTGCGTTTGTCCGTAACTAGGCCAGCTGAAAGAAAAGGGAAGCGTGAGTGTGATCGCAGGTAAAGCAAGCCGTTGGACCAGATGCATAGAGACAAAATATCAGTAACGAAATATCAGTACAGTAGAAAATAAAAATAATTTGATTAAACCCTACTATAGTTACGGACACTTTACCGACAGATCTTTGGCATACAGATCTTTGGCATACAGATCTTTGACATACAGACTCTTTGGCATATTGACCAAAATCAGGTAACTGCCTTGCTTGCGGCTAAAACTCTCTTGTGATCGCGTTATCAACCTGATTCAGCAAGGTATCTATCCGCTGCCCTTTCTTACTGATTTTACTGATACTAGGCTTCTCTTCTGTTGCCAGCTGTGCAAGTTCAATGCTCGCCCGCACCAGGCTAAAAATAGGACTATAGGTCGCAGGCTGTCCCCCGCCGCCTCGCAGCTTTTTAGCCGTACTGGCAAGCTCATTAAGTAGTGGAGCCCAGTCCTGTTTCGCGTCAGTCGATCGAGCAGATTTTTTGTTAGAGCGAGCGACAGAGTTGGCAGATGAGGAAGCAAACGTATGAATAATGCTGTCATTGTCTTTGGCAATCAGATAGGTTTGCTTCAACCGAGAGCGAATGCCGCTGCCGAAAGATATTCTGTACCAGCGGAACAACCCATCAGAAACCACTTTTCCTTTAAAGGGAAGAAGATTGGTTTGTAGCCTTATAGGTAGGCTCCGCTTATCAATAAAATCTGAAGGTGCATCAGTAGTGCCCAAAACGCCGTAAACATTAACATCCACGTCAATGAAAATGCTGTACTTCTTTAACATTCGCTCAAGATAAAAATCTCCATAGACAAAAGTCTTCCAGCCGGAGATAATTTCGAGGTTTGTTTCGTCAAAGCCAACTGGATTCTCTTGAACGAATTGATCAATAAGTTCCGTATGGCTAAACAGATGATCTCGCACTAGCACCTTGTCTTCTACTGAAGTAGCAGCATAGTCTTCAAGGTCTTCAAGGTTAGGAATCAGCCCTGCCTGCTGGTTGGTATACCATTGCAGGGGTATCATCAGCTGCATGAAAAGCTTAGCGTCATCGGGACTCAGTTTCATGTGGGTTCAATACTCCTCGTACTCGTCTATATCAATAGGTTTGTTTTAGCAAAAGGTAGTACGCTACAAGGCGGCATCGTAACGTTTCTTTCATCTGTGCACCACACTGCATATGTGACACATATACGACGAGTGCTATGGTTTGAACATCAGTCCATAGGCTGTTGCACACCCTATTCTCCCTATCTACCGCCCTAGCTACAGATGAAGCCTACAGATGAAAGCGTTATCCTCTAACCACTGCCTTCTAATCAGCGCTCTGGTTCACAGGCTTCTGACAAGCTGCTTTCCGCCCGCGCTACCCTTTATAAAAATGGCTTCTAGAAAAGTAGCTTTTAGCGCTGCGACTTTCGGTATCATAGTGGGCCTATCCAGCTGCGGAGAAGCAGCCTCTGACGCAGTAAATAAAGAGTTTCCTGAAAACGCAACGGTCACTATTCTGGGTCAGTTTTCTGAAGAAGACCAGCAAAAATTCGAGCAGGCACTACTACCTTTTGAAGAAGAAACAGGAATTGACGTTATTTATGAGTCAGCAGACAACTTCAACAGTTTGCTACGAATGCGAATTGCTTCATTTTATAAGCCAGACTTAGCCATAATTCCTCAACCCGGCTTGATAGCAGACCTAGTCGCAGACGATCACCTAGTGCCGCTCACAGAATTTATGTCTCGCCACACGCTAAAGTCGGCCTATCCTGATACCTGGCTGGATTTGGGTGCGGTAGACGATATCCCCTATGCGCTGTGGTACAGGACATCTGTTCAAAGCTTAGTCTGGTATCGGCCAACCGCGTTTGAGGCGAAAGGCTACGATATCCCCAATAGTTGGTCAGCGCTAGAAGCACTGAGTCAACAAATCATCGCAGAGGGTGAAACGCCCTGGTGTATTGGGCTAGAAGAAGGAAATGCTAGCGGGGCGACTGGGACAGACTGGATAGAAGACATTGTACTGCGAACGGCAGGACCAGAAGTATATAGCCAGTGGATTGACCATCGGATTTTGTTTAACTCACCGCAGGTGATTCGCGCCTTTAATGAATTTGGAAAGCTGTTGAAAGATCCTCAGTATGTTGATGGTGGAGTTGAAAAGGCGATCGCAACTAGCTCTAGAGAGGCCGCACTTAGCATTTTTAAGACACCACCTGACTGCTACTTGCACCGGGAGGGCAGCTCTATTTCGTCCTTTTTTCCTGAGCGAAAAAGACCTAAAGTAGACTACGATGTTTTTCCGCTGCCAGGTATCGACCCCAAGTTTGGAACACCGCTGCTCGTCGCCGGAGAAGCGGTTGTTATGTTTAACGACACGCCAGCATCGCGTGAGCTAATGAAGTACTTCGCAACACCAACGCCACATGAGATTTGGGCTGAGCTAGGCGGCTTTCTCTCAGCCCATAAACAGCTCTCTTTCGAGGCATATCCAGATTTAGTCACCCAAAATATCGCTCAAATTTTGGCAACGTCTGACAATATTCGATTTGACGCTTCAGCTCTAATGCCGGGCTACGTAGGCACCGAAATTTTTGGTGCTGGCGTCATTGACTTTGCCGAAGGAAAATCGGTGGAAGTTGTGACGCAAGAGATTGACAACAGCTGGCCGTAGCATTGTAGTAGCGGTCACTTTATCGGTCACTTCTGCGCAGTGGCAACAGTGGCGATCGCCTCTCGCCATATCGCTGTTTGAAACGTCTCTAAATCAGGCACGCCCGGTATAGCCTTTTGATCTGCCATAAAATCAGCAGACTGTTTAAGCACTTGAGCGAGTTCACCAGGAGATATAGGCGTTCCTAAATACTGCGCTGAAGCTTGTTCTTCAGCATCTAGCCAGATGAGTTCGTTCATAACAGCTAGCGTGTCTTCTGGAGAAAGGCCTAGCGCGGGTGCGATCGCCTCAGCCGCCGCAGTTGGAGCCGCTCTATAACGCTGAACTGCTTCATCTAAAACGCTCACATAGCTTGCCAAAAAATCTGGATAGCTCTGTAGAAACGCTGTACTGACAATCCCTAAATCAGCGGTAATACTCCCCTCACGGGCCAAATCTTTTGCAGTCAGCAAAACGCTTCCATCTGCCTGCAGCATCGTCGAAAGGGTCGGCTGCCATACAAAGCCACCGTCAACCGCCCCCCGGTTCCAGGCAGACAGCATTTCGGGAGGCTGCATATCTAATATTCTCACACTGTCCAAATCAACACGCGCCTTCTCTAGCGCCGAGAGCAAGCTAAAGTGAGTTGTCGAGCCAAAAGGAACCGCAATCTTTTTATCGACTAAATCCGTGACTGACTTAACCTTAGACGCTTGAGTAACCGCCAAAGCCTCGTTATCGCCAATGAGGTTGTGAATAAAATATACCTGGTAGGGCAAGCCCTGAACAATTCCAGTTGACGTAGGCACCGAACCCACAAGCCCGACGTCAATATCGCCTTCTAGCATAGCAACATTAACCGCATGTCCAGACTTAAAGGGAATCCACTTTATTCTGATATCAGGGAACCTTTCTTCTGCGAGCTTAAGGTTTTTAACCAAGAGCTCTGCATTGGGAATGGTTAAGTAGCCAATACGAAACTGAGTCAGCGTAGCGGCTGACTGCGTAGAGCCCATCTGTACAAGGCTCATCTGTGAGCAGGCTGAAAAGGTAGTAATTAGCAGTGCCAGACTCAGCCATCCAAGAAATCCATACAGGCGCTTCTTCAAAAGCTGTGTCAGCCATATAAAAGATGATTTAAAAGCCATAATTCATAAAATTTAGCGCTTTTCATCCAAATTTCTCATTGAGCCAATGCATTGTATAGCAAATGTTCCAATGCATCAGAAAGTTTGCCTTTTCAGACGATTCTTGAAACAGCACTAGCGTCGCAACGGCTTTGCACGCTACCATATATGAAGTTTTGTATCGTTTCCGCATACTTTTCACACACTTTCCACACACCATGACTGCAACCTCACCTTCCGTCGATGTAATGCTAGGCAAACCTAGACCGATGACACAGGTGATTTTGCTCTCTGTTGCAACAGGTCTGCTGTACTACGGCTATTACAAATGGAAGATTCAGGACGAGTTAAAGGCGCACGGTCAGAGAGTCTGGTCTGGTGCAGTTTGCATTGTTCCATTTGTGGTCGGGGTCGCGCTGCCGTTATTATTGGCTGCATTTGACCCCGACGTTCCAGGCTGGTTTGCTCGCTTTTCGTTCCTAGGCATTCTGTGGATTTATATCGTGCAGTTTCGTCTGTACAAAGAGATTAACCAGCTGTACGCTGCTGAAGGCTGGAATCCACCGCTGGTATCCTGGTGGATTATCGTACCGGGCTTAAATCTCATTGTTGGACTCAGACAAATTCATTTTCTAAGTGAGTACTGGGCACGCTTATCCAATACGCCCACGTCCGATCCAATCGCAGAAAAAATTTCCTTTTTATCCAACAACAGCTAGCCGACAGCAGCGCACGAAACGCTAATTAGCAAAGCCTAGCTGCTGCATAACAGAGAGAAGGTTACAGGTGTACCACCATTCCACGATTTTGCGATCGCGAATTTTCACCAGCGTAAAGTCCTCTATCTGTACACCTTTACCGGTTGGCGGCATCCCCATAAAATCACCGGTTTGAGTGCCTTTCAGCGTTGTTCTATACACAACACTGCTGCCCTCAGCAACCATGTCTTCTAGCGTGCAGGTAATATCCGGAAAGCCCTCAAACAAAGCCGTATTAAAAGCTTTATTCGCCTCTAAACCCACAATTAGCTCTGGCTGATCGTTGAAGTGATAAACCACATCAGGGGCTACACACTCGTCCCAGACCGCTCTCCAGTTTGGGGTTGTTCCCCAGCCATCTTTATTAAAGCGAAGTGCGATCGCCTTATTTTCTTCCAATCGCGATTGTTCAACAGTCATCGCAGCTAACCTCAATTGAATCAACACTTGGAGGCGCTCTAGCCTCACAGGTCTAGTATGAAAATTGAAGGCGCTTGGCGTCTTCGAGGTTCTTGCTATCTTTTTTCAGGTTATTGCTACCGTCTCATATAGACCGTGGGCGCAACACCAGTAACTTTCTTAAAGTGATAGTTCAGATGGCTCTGGCTAGACAATCCGACCGCTTGTGCAATCTGAGCGAGAGACAGCTCCTTCTCTTTCAATAGCTGCTTGGCACGCTGCACCCGACAACGAATGTGATACTGATGCGGTGAAAATCCAGTAGACTGTTTGAATAATCGTGAAAAATGAAAGGGGCTGAGCTGCACTAGCCCAGCTAAAGTCGCCAGGCTAATATCTTCAGCAAGGTGCTCATCAATATAGGCGATAACCCGCCTGCACTGCGTAGCAGAGAGCTGACCGGTATGAACATACGGTTTGAGCCTATCGGCAGCATACTGATAGACCAGATGAGTCGATAGCGCAGTCGCCAAGGCATCCGCGTAGAGTTTGCTACCCGGTTGCTGAGTAGAGATCGTGTTTTGAAGCGCGATCGCAATTTGATGAATAACCGGATCAGCAGGCAGTGCCTGCGGCAAAAGCTCTACAGTATCTTTGCCGTATAGCTCAGCGCCAATCTGATTAAGGTAAGCAGGATCTAGATAAAGTTGCAGGAACCTGGCAGGCGTCTCCCACTGAAACGTTTGCCAAAGCTGAGCCGGATAAATTCCGATATCTCCTGCTACCGAATCACCAGCGGTCGTCTGCCCATCAATAGTTTGCTCTAGTGTTACAGGCACACCTGCATTAATACAAACAATATGAGCAGGTGAAACATACTCTGGAATACAGTGCGGCGGCTGGTCGAAAAGCGCGAGCTGAACATTATCCCAACCCGCTGTATCACTCGAAACCAAAGGCGCTGAGGGTAATTTCAACAGCTGCTGTGCAAGCGTATTCGGCAAAAGCATCGCCATCCCCATAACTCTCAAAAACGGTCAAACGCACCACAAATAGCCCCCGCCCGCACCTAGCCTTTATCCATACCTGCCTCTATCCGTACCTATCTCTATTAAAGCGCCGCATCAATGACAGTGACAAAAGCTACTCTTCTCCCACAGGCTTAGCCTTACGCCTAATGAGTCCCGTAATCAGCGAAAGCCCAAAGATACTCAGTAGTGCTATCCACGCAACAGCCCTGCCGCTTTCGATCGGACCCACACCCTCCGAAAAAAGCCCAGCACCCAACGCAACAAAAGGTGGATTAGAAACCGCAACGCTAATTACCAGCGCCGGTAAGAATTTTTTCCAGGACGTATGCGATAACCCAGCACCATAGGCCACAAAGTCAAAAAAGCTGGTCATCATCAGCGCGCTCAGTAAAAAGAAATTGTTCTCCAAATTCCTTCGGCTAAAGCCGTCCACTTTCGACATAAATCGCTCGCCGACCAGCGCGCTAATAAACGTACGACCAAACCGTGAGGCCAACCAAAAACTCAGCGAACAAGAGCACAAGTCCGATAGACAAACCACCAGAATGCCTTGTTCAAAGCCCAGCAGCCCGCCCGCTAAAACAGAGTAGGCCGTACCCGGCAACGCCGGAATCACAACGCTGGTAAAACGCAAAAGAAACAGGCCAACCGGTGCCCACACCCCCAGCTGCTCTACAAAAGCCCGAATCTCTTCTTTCCCAATACCGAGCTGCTGAAGCACAATAATCGGCACGATCACTATAAAAACTAGGATGATAAAGCCTATGATTTTGCGCGATCGCTTATCCATACGATTACTCATCAGCTGCCCTTACCCCAACGAATGCGACTCAACGTAACTAATATTACCGGCTGCCTATCTCTTTAGGTAGACAATCAACGCTTTCAGGCCGACTGTCTGGCTTTCTTCCTCTACACAGTAGAAACTGTCATAAAATGGCGGCATAAATTAAGAAACACCCGCAAACGTCAGCACATGTTCATGAAAGCCCTCTTAGCCGTTTTATCAGCCACTTTTCTACTGCTGGGATGTTCAGGAAGTGGGACCGGCGATGACGTTAGCGATAGTGGTGCGATCGCGCCAGAGACCTCTGCTCAGAGCGAGACAGACACTGAAAACGAAGACGCCGACATAACAGCGAACAACGATACTGAGGATGAAACCGGCGTCCCTGAAGATGTAGGCAGCGAGTCAGACGATGAAGACATTCCAGGCCTCAACCAAAAAAACGTTCAACTGATAGTTGAAGACCAGTCAACAGCCGGACAAATTATTGTCGAAAAAGTCGCCACCTCAAGAGACGGCTGGGTATCTATTCACAAAACCGATGCAGAAGGCGGCATGCAACTACCGCAAAGTATTGGTGAAGCCCGCGTAGACTCTGGCGATAATGAGGAGATCGTTGTTGACCTATGGGAAGCACCTGATATCGGGGAAAAGCTGTGGGTGTTACTGCACATTGATGCAGGTGAGCGGGGTCAATACGAATTTCCAGGCGAAGACAAAGCCGTTCGTAAAAATGGAGAAACCATGGCCCGCTCATTCATCGTCGAAGATCCTAATCCGGAAGATGAGGAAGACACCGAATAGTATCTATTAAGCTTTGTAGCGAGCCTCATAGACAATGCTAGACAGAGCCGTCATAATTACTCCAGCGAAATCAAATTCGCTTAATCCTCATGCGGGTATAGCTCAGTGGTAGAGCGTTTGCTTCCCAAGCAAAATG
>ERZ1740058.553-NODE-553-length-26812-cov-5.922151_pt1 | contig 26812 bp, 21 predicted proteins | sample MGYA00581745_ERZ1740058 | MGnify/ENA primary metagenome ERZ1740058 (study PRJEB43018, sample SAMN04849742) | marine metagenome | isolation source: floating plastic debris | place: Pacific Ocean | collected 2008-08-30 | study: EMG produced TPA metagenomics assembly... | reverse complement strand
TCACTTCTACTCAAAGGAAATATACTCCGTTATGACTTTATACTGTTGATCAACCACCGATTGATTATGTCCGTGGGCTGCATCGGGCAAGAGAAAGTACTCTTTGTCGGGGGCTGCTATTTTATCAAAATAAGGTTTATTAATCTCAGTGGCAGTCAATATGTCTCCCGCTCCTTGTATCAAATACACCGGAATTTCAAACTCCAAGCCGTCTTGGCTAAAGTCTACTTCTGCCACCATCGATTTTATGCCTAACTTTTTGTGCCCAACCAGATTGATGAATGAATAATCATCCCCATCGTATCTGTTTTTACTGTCTTTCTCATTGTCATAGGCCGGTGCCAGGGCAAACCATGCGTCTGGTGCGGGGGTAGCACTTTTTCTTTCGTACTGTTTAACAACCCGTAATAGCTGCCCGTAATTTTTCGCGTTATCGTACGGAGGTTTTCCTAAAGAATGAAGCTGTTCAATGACCTCCTGGTCATTTCCCCTCTCAGCCAGGTTATAGACTTTCTTATAGGCGTAATTAATGTTTTCTGAGAAATTAACGAACTGGGCATGTCCTACGTAGGCATAGAAAAGCTCCGGGTTGCTTAAAGCCATCTCGATACCAAGAATGGAGCCCCAGGAGGTTCCGACGAGTATGATTTTTTCCTGCTGTAAGTAGTCAATAAGATATCGGGTGAGTTCAATACCATCTTTAGTCATCTGCGCTACCGTCAGTGGGTTCTCCGTCAGGTATTCTTCCGTTAATTCTACCGGTGCATCATGTCCGTAAGTTCTACCAGCTCCTCTCTGATCCCAATTGACCAGCACAAATTCCCTTTCCCAACCATTGTACATGGCATTATCAAACTGGCTCATAGTGCTGCCCGGACCGCCGTGAATAAACAGAATAATAGGTTTGGTTCTATCGTCTCCATTAATAGTAACCCACTGTTCTATTCCCCCCACAGAAACGAACCTTTCTTCCTCAATAGATTTGTCTTGGGCAATTGAAAAAGTAGCCATGAAGAGTAGAGGTAGAATAGTAACGTATATGGTTCTCATACTTGAAGGTTTGGTGGAAAAGCAAGCTGATCAAGTTAACGTAATACTCGGTTTATATTGGCTCTGATAAACCTGGCCATTGCCCTTTTGCCCATCATCTCGAAGCTGGTAATTCGAGCGAACTCAATCCATTGCCTTCACCTGACTTAGGTCAAACTTTCCAGCAGGAATAATCCAGGTATTTTGCTCTACATCCACAGTTCCACCCATTTCTTCTTGTACCACCCGGTCAACAATTTCCAGCCCTTTAGTAGCCATGTTTTCAAAGGTGTCGATGCCCTCGTTGGGGAAGTTCTGCCGGGTTCGGTGGATGTTGAATTGATTGGAGAATTCTCGGCCAAAGGCCTGTTCTACTCCGTCTTTTCCGATTATAAAACCCAGTAAGCCGCCCCAGGTGGCCGTGGGGTTATCCGAATCCCAACCAGCTAAGGCGCCGATTTTTATAGTCTCTACAATATCACCTTCGCCGTAGAACAGGCTAACTAGACTAGCCGCATAATTGATCCCGGCGGCAAAGCAGCCGTTGCAGTAAATATTCCGAGAAGTAACATCGTATCCGTCTTGCTGATCTACTTGGTAACGATGATAAATAGAATCTCGGGCCTGCTCCCAAGGAATTCCCGATTCGTACTTTTCTTTCACGTAGTCGTACATACGGGCGGTGTAGGAACTATCGGGTAAAATTTCACGGGCCTGACGGGCTAGCCAGTGTAGTTGCTGATCCATTGAAGCACTGGTATCTACTTTAGATGCCAATGAGTGCATTACTACGTAAAATTCTGAAATTTCAGCGGCCTCTTGGCGAGCGGAGGTGCGAATTGGTAAATGAGCCATTTCCAGCGCCACATCCGGCCGGGTGGGCGCGAACAAGCCGAATATTTCGGTCGTCAGTTGCGCATCAATCATATCGTAGTGCTCGTTCTGAGCGGGATCGCTGGTTTCGGGTGGTACTACTCCGGCTATCATTAAATCCAGTACGCGCTGGTTTGATACCCATAGATAGTTTTCTTCCTCCTGCTTGATATGCTTTAGCCAGCCCTCCCGAATCTGCTCCGGAGTTAGTTTAGAGGTTTGGTGGGTAAGTAGCAGATGCTGGTATATGTACTCAATATCGGTATCGTCGTCGGCACCCCATACTTCTCCCTCACCCCTAAACACAAAATCGATGGTAGGAGATATATCGCTTGGCTGACCGTCGCTAAAGATACTGGGCTGATCGGGTTGACCCCAGTCTTCACGGGTGTAAAACTCGCCGGTTTTTATCTCCCCAATATTGCCAATCTTATCCATTTCCGTCACCAATCCTGTCCAGTTAGCAATGCACTCTCCTAACCAAAATCCGTACAACTGATTTTGGTACTGATCTCGAGAGATGACAATTGAAGGATTATCTTCTGCTGTCTGATCAGCTTCCGTCTGATTATTACTCTCTGGGTTATTACAAGCAGCGATGGTTAATAGAAGTAAGGCTAGTAGGTGGTAGTATTTCATTTTGTAGCTGATTGGTGTCAGCCTTAAGATATGGATTTTGTCGTTTTAGACAAGCTTGATCTACCGTACTAGGTAGGCAAGTAGATAGACACTTCTTTGTTATTTACGCCTATTAACCATTTCAACGTTGTTTACTTGATGTTCTTAGTCATTATCTCAATCAAATCTTGCGTACTTACGATAGAAGCATATTCTTCATTCAAATTAGCCAATGACATAGCGTGTACAAGTTCTGAATCATATACTTCACCATTAAGCCCTGTCTTATTGAATGTTGCAGTTGCATCAGAGATCACTATCGTATTAAACCCTAAATTTCCCGACATTCTGGCTGTAGCTTCCACCGAGTTATTGGTGATAAACCCGGTTATTACGATTCTCTCTACATCAAGAGCTAAAATCGTATCGGTTAGATTTGTATTAATAAACGCATCTGTTTCTGTTTTTTGCACTACCAGCTCCTCCTCCCTAGGCTCATTTGATTCTTTGAATGCATGCCCTATCTGACCTGGTCTCAAGGGCGAATGGGAATTGTTTGAGCAGTGTTGAACATGAATTACTGGAAGCCCTGATCTGCGAAATAGATCCAATATCAAGACGATATTTTTTTCAGCATCCGGATTATTTCTATTCCCTCCCCAATATTCAGCATCATCAATCCCTTTTTGGGAATCGATAATCAAAAGTAAGTATTTCTCTGACATGCAGTTGTATATCTAACGATTAGTAACGATTTGGCTAAAAACGCTACAATCTAGCAGGTTTTGTAAGAATCTTTGCTTTTTCTACCCGGTTAAATTTCCACTTCAGCCCAAACAAGGGTCTTAAGAGGCTAATCCTTCTAATGATGAACTCATAAATAAGATAGCATACTACACCAGTGAATACTACAATGGATATGAATTTTAGTAGAACTGGCATTTCCAATGGCAAGATGATCGCCGCTACGGCATACAATACAAACATATGAATGATATACACCGGATAAGCGGCTTGACTCATGTAGCTCAGTGTGGTACTTGGTCTGTTCAAATACTTGTAACCAAACCCGAATACTCCTAAGATCCATAGATTAGACTCAATGGCCATAAGGTAGCCAGGTGCTTTCATTTCAAATACTAGCAAGCGAATGATATACAAACCAATCGCTAGCCCTAGATACAGCCATCTCCACGTCAGAACAGTTTGCCAGAATGCCTTCCCACTGTATACGAAAAGGAAGCCGAAAAAGAAGGCAAGAAGCCCTAGGAAAAAGCCGTGCCAGGTCTGGGCGTACAGTTCAAACGCCTGGGGTTTGATAATTACAGTTTCTAAGACAAAAAAGACCGATAATGATAGCAGGCCCAACGGATTGCTCATGAAGGCTGACAACCATCGGCTGAATTTGCTATCTTCTTTTTTCTTTAGATAGAAGAAGAGCGGAGACAACAGCAGTACATAGGCGAAAATATTTCCCAGGAACCACAGGTGGCCCGGATGCGGGTAGTAACCCAGAGGCAACTTGTAGTACCCCTGAAAAATAAATATATGTAGCGGGGCAATGGCAATGATGCCAAAGATGAATGGTAAAAGAATTCGCTTGCTGCGCTCCAGCATCAATTGCTGCCAGTTTCGCTTTCGGGTGGCAAAGTAAACACCCATGCCCGACACGTAGAACAGTAGAGGAATCCGCCAGATATTTAGCATAGTCATGGGTTTCCACAAACTCTCCATCAGCTCGTTGCTTCGGATAAAGCCAATAAGCATAGCCCAGGGCTGGAAAATAATCGCTATGTGATAGACCAGTAGTAATCCAATCGCAATCACACGCAGCCAATCAATATCATGTCTTCTTTCAGTTATCATCGAGGTATTGGTTTTGGGTTTACTACTGTAACATTATCGCCACCACCGGACGGGCCTTTTCCAATTCGCTCATATCAAGCCGTAAACCCATTGGGCTCAGTTGCTGCTCCAGCATTTCGTAGATAGGCTTTACCTCAGCAAAAGGACCGATAACAGATTCTCGGGCAGTAGCCCCGAAGTTATTGCGTATAGTTTTATCGGCTTGGGCATCAATTAACATTTGTACGATTTCTACCCGGCCAAAGAAGGCTGCCGAATGTAGGGCAGTTGATCCGTCGTTATTTTTCACGGACAGGTCGGCACCAGCATCAATCAGTGCTTGGGCTATTTCTGGTTTATTAAAAGTTGCGGCGGATATCAAGGGAGTGGAGCCACTAAATTGCTCTTTCTCGTTGAGGTCAATTCCGGCCGCAATGTGTTGTTTAACAACTTCTAGATTACCGGATATTACTGCTGCCTGAATATCCATTTTGGGTTTATCTACTAATGACTTTTCTTGAGTGCTACTGTTGGACTCCGTGCAAGCTGATAGTAGAATAGCAATAAATGAAAAGCTGAACAATGTTTTTAGGAAGTTAATCTTTAGTGTTTTCATAATCTTAATTTTTAGGATTTGACTTTTTGTTTTCGTTTGGTATAAAGGTCAGGTAAGGGCTGATGCAAGACTTATCAGCTATGCCGCCAAATGCATCAAGTTTGCGGGAAGGGATAAAAACTATGACGCAGGCATATAAATTATGACGCAAACCGTGATTTCTTCCTGGCAAAATGCGAGCACGCCCTAGTAAACGTTTGTGGTAGATTTTTTCTAATTTTAGCCTACGCTATGTCGGACACATCAATCATCGGAGACGGTTTTATCGATCAGATAGAGGCCATCGTGCAGGAGAACTTCTCCGACGAACAATTCGGGGTTTCTGAATTGGCCAAGGCCATGAACATGAGCCGTTCCAGTTTGCTCCGAAAGATTAAGAAACACACCAAGCTTTCCGCCAGTCAATTCATTCGTCAGTTTCGTCTGAAAAAAGGGATGGAGTTGCTCAAGCAGCCCCCATTAACGGTGTCGGAAGTTTCTCACCGAGTTGGCTTTGGCAGTACGTCTTACTTTATCAAATGCTTTCGGGAATATTATGGCTATCCACCCGGCGAGGTGGGGAAAAGAGAAGTAGAAGAAGCGCCAACTAAGGTTAAGTCCTCAAGGCAGACACTGTGGGCGATCATTACAGCAGCATCGATAGTACTGCTCGTTGGGTTGTTTTTCCTTTTCCAGCAAAAGCCTCCCGATGCTGAAACTGAGTTGGATAAGTCCATTGCCGTTTTGCCCTTCAAAAATGAGAGCAGCGATTCTACCAATGTGTATTTCATCAACGGGCTTATGGAATCGACGCTGAACAATTTGCAGAAGATTGAAGACCTGCGGGTCATCAGCCGCACGTCCGTAGAGAAATACCGAAATACAGACAAGGCCATTCCGGAGATAGCCGGAGAACTTAATGTGAGCTACTTTGTGGAAGGCAGTGGCCAAAAGATCGGAGATCAGGTCGTACTTAATATTCAGCTAATTGAAGCCTCCAGCGACCGGCATCTGTGGGCGGAACAGTACAGTCGTAAAGTAGAAGATATTTTTGCCTTACAAAATGAAGTAGCTACCAAGATTGCCGAGGCGATAGAAGCCATTGTAACCCCAGCCGAACTAGAACAGATTGAGAAAAAACCTACTGAAAATCTGCAAGCCTATGATTACTACCTTCAGGCACTTGATCCTTTCTTCTCTCGAACCAATGAGGGTTTAGAGAAGGCAATATCCTTCTTTGAGAAGGCTATTAAACATGACCCTCAGTTTGCTCTGGCCCATGCCAACATCGCTATAGCCTACTTCTTTCTCGACCTCCACCGGACAGAGAAACAGCACACCGAGCAGATCAATAATTACGCCGACAAGGCACTGCTTTATGATTCCAGATCGGCCGAAAGTCTCATCGCCAAGGCACTTTACTACATGCATACTAAGGAGTACCGATTAGCCTTACCGCATCTAGAGAAAGCCCTGGAGTATAACCCTAACTCATCTGCCGCCATCCAGGTGCTCTCGGAATTCTATCGCACTGTTATTCCTAATACTGCTAAATACCTGGAGCACGCCCTCCGAGGCATTCAACTCGATATCGCTGCCAATGACTCTACCCAGAGAAGCTATATCTACTTGCAGATGAGCAACGCGCTTATCCAAAATGGCTTTGTCGATGAATCTATGGAGTATGTCAACCAGTCGCTAGATTACGATCCAGAAAATTACCACACTCCACATTTACGGGCATTTATTCTGTACGCCAAAGACGGTAATATTGAGCAAACTAAGGAACTACTAATTAATGAATGGAATAAGGACACTACTCGCTTGGACATCTTGCAGGATGTGGCGAAATTATTTTATCTGCAAGAGGATTATGACAGTGCCTTTCATTACTACAAGAAACTTGTTGAGGCTAGAGACAGAGACAGTTTGGATATTTACACCTACGAGGATATGAAGGTTGGCATAGTCTACGAAAAGATGGGCTCAGATGAGCGGGCAGCCGAGTTTTTCCAATCCTACGCTGAATTCTGCGAACAAGATGAGTCTATTTACCAGAGTGCCAGTATGGCGGCGAAGTACGCCCATGAAGGGAAGAACGATCAGGCCATTGAGCAGCTCAAGGTATTTGCCGAACAAGGTAATTACTGGTACTGGATCGTATTATTCCTAGAGATGGACCCCGTTTTGAAACCCCTGAAAAACCATCCCGAGTATGACGAAACCATCCAAAAGATCAAAGATCGCTTCTGGGAAGATCATCAAAACCTGAAACAGTCATTAGAGGAGAAGGGGCTGATTTAATCAGCCAGTTCATTATTAAAATCAAGCTAGCTCGCCATTACCAGCCAAATATTAGGTTTGTAGCGCTTATTCGTAGAGAAATGCTGAGGAAACTACGGTTTGCGGTACATTTTTAAACGAAAAAGTGTGGCCGACCTTGGGTTTATTTAGATATTCACCCAATCGGCCACGTGCGTTAGCAATTTATAGGCGGGCGATCCCTCCATACACCCCCGGCAGCGGCTAAACATAAACAGGCAGTCGATAAAGTCAGTCGTCATGTGTAGTAGTAGTCCGATGCCAATAATCCGCCACGGACCGGAAAAGAAAAATAGTAGAAGGTACACCCCCATAGCGTAAAAAGTATGAAGAGGGTGAAACCCGATACTACAGCGGTCGGCCTGAAATACGGGAGTAGCTAGCAGATGGTCCAAATCTACCAGCATGGTAGCTAGCAGGAGTCCGTAAGCTTTCTTCCAGTTAGATTTAAAAAATATCAGCGCAATAATTACCGGAAAGCCTAAGTGCAGAAAGTAGTGGATAAAGGTTTGCATGATAATAGCGGGGAGCGTGGGGCGAGGCGCAATGAGTTTACCCCCCGCGCCCAGCTCCAAGCCTCTCGCCTCCTATGTGGTTAGTCCTTGTTCTTTTGCGCGTTTTTCCCACTGTTGGCGGGCGTGGTGCTGCATATCTTCTATGGTGTCGCTTTCGTCCATAATCTCCATGCCCAATAACGTTTCCAGCACGTCCTCCAGGGTTACTAGCCCTACTACTGTCCCGTATTCGTCATTTACAATGGCAACATGCACTCGCTGTTTTACCAGTTGATCAAGCAGGTTAGGTAGTATCTCAGTATCGCGTACATTCTGAATATCTCGTTGCAATTTTTTCAGTGTGAGTTCGTGCTGGTCTTCCGCTAGGGCGCTTAGCACTTCATCTTTTAGTACCATACCGATAATCTTATCCTGTTGCTCTTCAAAAATAGGAATACGGGAAAACTGCATAGGCTTGTACTGCTCGTAATACTCTTGCAACGTTTGGTTAGCATCCGCCATTACCATTACCGCTCGAGGAGTCATTACATCGCGTACGGTAAGCTTTTGTAGGCGAAGCAGATTTTTAATAATCTTAGATTCTTCTTTATCAATCGCTCCGCTTTCTTCGCTGGCCTGAGCCATAGCAGTTAAGTCGGCCCGGCTCAGCACCGAACGTCCTTTTTCCTTCTTCAGCCGCTTGGTAATGTTCTGACTTAACCAGACAAAGGGTTGTAGTAGAAATATCATTATTCTCAGGGCTCGCACAGTGAAAGGAGCCAGTGTCCGCCAATTGTTAGCCCCAATAGTTTTAGGAATAATTTCCGAAAGTACCAGTATGGCCAGGGTCATCACCGCAGCAATTACCGATTCCATAGAGATGCTGGTAAATCCCAGACTGAATTCGGTTTCGCCAAAAATCTTACCCGCTTGAGCTCCTACCCCAATGGCACCTACGGTATGAGCAATAGTATTTAGTGTCAGAATAGCGGATAACGGTCGGTCTATATCTTCCTGATAAAATTTTAGCATCACTCCAGTGGCAGTGCCCTCCTGTACCTGCCGATTCACGTAAGAGGGGGTTACGCTCAGAATAACTGCCTCTAGAATAGAGCATAAAAATGAGAAAGCGATGGATAGTACGAAGAAAAATATGAGTAGTCCCATAGTGTCATTTTACAAGTTTACTACCCAAATAAACTAAACTATACTTGAATATTTGTACAAAGGTAGATTTTTTATTGGTATGTTCAGGTATTCATATGTTTGAACTAGTGTTGGAGTGTTATGGTATTGTTGTGTTAGAGTATTTGTATGTCTTTGTATTAGAGTTCATACTATTTGATATATGGGCTTATAGTTCTGGGTATTAAGTGACTACTTTTGAGGTGTGCCGGATATGTTATAACTTATACCCACTACCAAACTACTAGTACGATAACACCTAAACACTGGAGCACTATCACACTATCCCTGAACACTGGAGCACTATCACACTATCCCTGAACACTGGAACACACAAACACTGGAGCACTCTATCGCTTTACCGGAATAATTTCCTACCTTTCTGGCTTAGTACTACCAAAAATAACCTATGAATCGACGACGTTTTTTGCAACAATCAAGTGCAGTAGCTGCCGGAGCTACTATGTCTCAGGCTATCGTAATACCCACCGCAGCAACTGCCCAACCACAAGAACGAAAGTTCACTATGAGCCTTGATCCTGGAGCCATCGGCGTGAAGGCTGACCAGCAGCAATTACTTGACTACGCTATTGAATACGGCTTTGAAGCCATCACTCCTTACTCCGACTACCTGGCCGACCTATCAGATGATCAGCGTAGCGAGCTGTTAGACAAAATGAAGCAAAAGAATGTTGTTTGGGGCGTGGCCGGACTTCCGGTGCAATTCCGGGAAGACGAAGACCGCTTCCGCACCGAGTTGAAAGAGCTTCCCCGACTTGCTGAAGGTTTACACAAGGCCAACGTTACTCGAGTAAGCACCTGGATTATGCCCAACCACACTGAGTTAAATTATCTTAAAAACTTTGAACAGCACTCCACCCGCTTACGCGAGGTTGCCAAAGTTTTAGCCGACCACGACTTACGCTTTGGGTTGGAATACGTAGGCCCTACTACCTTGCGGCACGCCAAAAAGTATGCTTTCGTCCATACATTAGAAGAAACGATGGCACTGATTGATGGGATTGGACAGAAGAACGTGGGAGTAGTGCTAGATAGCTTTCACTGGTACACCGCCGAAGAAGATGTAAAAGACATTTTGACGCTTACCAACGATGACGTAGTGGCCGGGGACCTTAACGATGCTCATGCCGGACGCTCGGCCGTAGAGCAAATTGATGGGCAGCGGGAACTGCCAATGGCTACGGGATTAATCAACGTAAAAGAGTTTTTAGATGCCTTGGTAGAGATTGGGTTCGATGGTCCGGTTCGGGCCGAGCCTTTCAACCAGGCTCTGCGGGACATGCCCGACGATAAGGCAGTAGCAACTACCGCCACGGCTATGAAGAAAGCATTCGATCTAGTTAGTTAATCATTAAACTAAAAAAATAATTACCTGAGGTCAGGAACTTATCTAAGTGTAGTAAAGTTATTTAGTTGACAATTGCTGAGTCTGCTGCTTTTCCGAGTGACCTATCCTACTCTTTTTGCACGCAGATATTATCCATTTTTATCTAATAACGTAATTTATGAGTGCTGAAGAAAAACAAAGCCACTTCATCGAAAAGGCCATCACCCTTCTGGAACGAAAGGGGTATGATCAAATCAAAGCAAATCATCCGGACTACGATCAGCCCGGAAAATTTATTCAACAAGATACTAATGAAGAGGTTGTACCGGACTTAACTGGTAAAACGCTGTTGGGTAAAGATTATTTTAAAGTTGTTGAGGGAGACAAAGAACACGAGCAGGAAGTAGTAAGCAAATGGAAGTTGTTCTCCAATATTGCCCAAATTAAAAATGGCAAATTCTTTCTTTTAGTCCCCTACGGAAAGAAAAAATATACCAAGGAATTAATGGATCGCTATAATATTCAGGCGGATCTTCTATCACTTTCTCGCTAGTCGAATCTAGCATTTTCTCTTTAAGCTACTTGCCGGAAGCCCCACTGACGCTTCCGGCTTTTTATTTTCTGTTTTCCTGTCCATTTCTTGATCAAATGGCATAGGCTTTGTCGGTAACTAAACCGTACAACCTCTAACCTATGCGACCATTTCTTATTCTGGTAGTTACTCACGTTTTTTTGTGTTCTCATCCGCTTTTAGCTCAAGTTCCTGATGATTTTGTAAGCCTATGGCTCATTACCACTACCGACGGCAACGAGTATGTAGGAGAGCTCATTGAACAGACCGATCTAGAGGTTCGTTTGCTCACCAAAAATCTGGGAGAAATTACTATTCGTACTGAGGACATTGTTAGTATGGAACCTGTAGTCCCGGAAAAAATGCTTCAGTTGCAAAACTGGCGGCGGCACCCTCACGCTTCCCGCTATTTCTTTTCTCCGAACGGTTATAACCTCAGTGAAGGTGAAGGCTATTATCAGAATACATGGGTACTACTTAATCAGGTAAGTGTAGGAGTCACCGACTACTTTTCCATTGGAGCTGGCACTATACCCCTATTTTTATTTGCGGGCACACCCACTCCGGTCTGGCTTACCCCTAAGTTCTCTATTCCTGTCAGTCCCGATCGGGTAAATATTGGTATTGGTGGCCTTTTTGGGAGAGTAATTGGCGGTGGCGAAGGAAGCAGCTTTGGTATTGCCTACGGGGTAAGCACCTTTGGTTCTCGGGATAAGAATATAACGGTTGGGTTAGGCTACGGCTTTGCGGGAGATGAGTGGTCCGATATTCCGCTAATAACGGTAGGAGGTACTACCCGCATCGGTAAACGAGCCTTTCTACTCACTGAGAATTACTTCGCCTCCAGTGAAGGTGAAGTAGCTGCATTGATTTCAATCGGTGCCCGTTCGTTAGCTAAAACAGTCTCCTTCGATTATGGGCTATTCCTTCCCGTAGCAACTGGAGCCTTTGTCGCAATACCCTGGCTAAGCCTCACTGTTCCCTTCGGGGGATAATCATTCGTAATAAAAACTTTTGATTATTACGGTTGGGGTTGGAAAACATTCCAATCTGTTTTGAGCATATAAAGTGATCTTCTAAATTCAGCCTGTTACAAAAAAAGCGAACCATGTGCATGATTCACTTTAAGTTAAGCGGCCTAGTTAGTTTAGTAGATATGGCCAAATTCACCGTAGTTGTCTATATCCGATAAATCTTCGTCCAACTCCGATAAATCAAGTTCTGCTGCTTCGATCTCAACTTCAGGTTGAGTAGTTTCATCTAAGGGCTCTCCATCAAAATACATGTCGCTGTAATGAAGCTCGTCGTACAAATTCCAATTAGTGACTGCCATAATTTTTTGATTTGCGGTTATTGATTTTAGGGTAATACATTCTAAAACTAGAGCATTTTTAGTATGAGTACAACGCCATGTTATTTATTCAAAGTAGTTAAGTATTCCGGCTATTAAATGAGCATTAGCATATGTTCAAATTCTGGTAAAAGACAGAAATACGTACGTTCTGAGGCAGTTTTTCATATTTTTCCGTAGATTGTCTTTACTACTATTTTTTCTATACACCAAAAAACTTGTAGGTATAATGTACCAGGGTAGATACTTCTTTTTTCTAATTTGCTTGGCTGTTCCCCAACTTATCTTCTCTCAAACCATCCAACCCGAATTTATTATTCAGACACTGGATACGATTGACATTGGCTACGGTTTAGCCATTGGAGATGTAGACGGCGACGAGCGAGATGACATTCTGCTGGCTGATAAGAAACAGTTTGTCTGGTACCGCAACGGCGACTGGCAACGCTCAGTGATTATTGAGGATTTGACCGAAAGGGACAATGTTTGTCTGGCCGCCGCCGATATAAACGGCGATGGTAAGGTAGAGTTAGCCGTAGGTGCTCAGTGGAATCCGGGTGAAACCAGTGACGAATCGGCTTCGGGGTCAGTACACTACCTAATTCGTCCCGATGATCTCAGTCAAACCTGGACTCCCGTAAAGTTGCCCCACGAACCCACCGTTCACCGCATGCACTGGGTAGAAACTGAAGGAGGTCATCAGCTAGTGGTACTACCGCTGCACGGGCGGGGCAACAGATTCGGCCAAGGCAAAGGAGTAAATGTTATCGCCTACCAACCCGCCTTAGGCGTAGACCAGTCGTGGGAAACTACCGTGATAGATTCAACCATGCATCTCACCCATAATTTTGATGTAGTTGGCGAATCGGTGATGTTTGTGGCGGGCAACGAAGGAGTAAAACGAATTGATTACCAAACCGGCCAGTGGCGGATTGATCCACTATCTCAAATAACTCAGGGTGCCGGTGAAGTACGCCGGGGCTTTCTTTCCGAGGGCAACCCGTTTTTGGTAACGGTGGAGCCGATGCACGGAACCCAGTTAGCCCTGTACCAAGGTAAAGATTTTGAAAATCGATCTGTTCTCTACGATGATCTGAAGCAGGGACATGCTCTGGCTTGTGCTGATCTACTGGGATTAGGGCGTGATCAGGTAGTAGTAGGCTGGCGAGAACCTAATGAGCAGGGAAAGGTAGGCATTAAAATTTTTGTGCCAGTGGATGAGAAAGGAGATACCTGGATGCATTTCTGGATAGATGGAGATGGAATGGCTTGTGAGGATCTGAAAGTAGCCGACCTGGATCGGGACGGAGATCTGGATATTATAGCGTCTGGCCGCGCTACCAAGAACCTTAAAGTCTACTGGAATCAGAAAGCCAGTTTAGAGCCATAAGAGCGTAGGGCGTTTGAAAAGACGTTATTCTCTAATACCAACCTCGGGTATTTACAGCGCTCTCGAGTTCTTCCTCTAAATCATCAGGAAGTTCCGGAAAGAAGTCAAGTCCAGTGTAGGCCTCAATGTTATCAATGGTTTCTATAAAGTCCTGAGGAAGTTGGGAAGTGCCTTCGTTCGGCAACAAAAAACCAATAGCTTTAATACCGGGCTGCTGATAATCCAGAAGTACTTTATAGTAATAAGTAGGAACGCTCACTCCGTTCTCCCCTATCTTTTTAGGGTCATTACCGAATACTGGTCCAGTTATCACATACAGACTACCGTTCGCTACGGCCCAGTCCCGCACACTTTCTTCCAAATTTTTCCACACTCCTCGATTGAAAGCACGATCTTGAGGACTCATATTAGAAAGATAAAAGCTCTCGCTCATCGCTACTTGTGAAAAGCCCATATCGCCTGCTGGTGCCAAATGCCCCCGGTCGTAACCCGAACGCCGGTAGTCATTCAAACTTGCTGAACCGGTTAAAATCTTAGGGTCTTCTCGGAAGTCATCGGTACGGTCAGTATTTGTTAGTGCCTCAGTCTTAGTTAGTTCATAGGCCACCCACTCAGCTTGTTCATGTTCTTCCACGTAAGATAGGGAGTAATGCTGATGCTGCACTAGCACTCCCTGGTTAAGAGAAGGATAGTAATTGAATCCACTCAAGTCAGCCGGAACCGGCTGATCGCGGCGCTTTAGGTATAATAGCAGGAGAATGAGTCCGACAACGATAAGCAGGGTAATGAGTAGCGCGTTACTTTTCGGACGGCTTTTACGAGAATTGGCCATACTATCTACGAAGGTAAATGTTCGCGGGTGTTCTTAAGAATAAATTGAATGATTGGACGAGGATTAGACAAACCGTGCACGTGTCCCTCCCCCTTCTTTAAAATTACTTTTACCTCACCGTCGTGCTCTTCGTACTGCTCCACCATCAATTGAGCATTTTCGGCGTAGGGAACAATCCGATCCTGATCGCCAGCCACTACCAGCAAAGGAATCTGGTTTTCAACCAATGGCTGTACTTTGTTAATTGGGTTCTGTTGGTATTCTTTAGCTTCTTCTTCGGTGAAATTATAGGCAGCCAAGCACTTTTGCCAGTCTTCAGTACTGCCCATACCATTTTGAAGCCCGCCCGGCCAGCTTTTGATATCACACACCGGGGCATCCACGTAGATACAGGCTACCTTTTCTGGGTTCTCGGCAGCCCAGTTAAATACGGATAATCCACCCCGGCTCATTCCCTCCAAGGCCACTTTATCAGCAAACAAGTAGCGTGAGTTAAGTAACTCATAAAATTCATTCCACAATTGCACAGCAGCAGGACTTCCGTAGAGGTCAGCCACATCGACATAGGCAATGTAAAACCCGCGTTGCAGCAGAGCTAAATCTACTTCTGGGCGGTGACCGAAAAAGCGGGCTCGCCATAGCCAGGGGTTCCCCTCGGCGGGCTTATTAGGAACTACCACCCGACACTGCCGATCCTCAAACAGAAAAGAGTACATGGTGTAACCGTGGAATGAGCCCAGTTCACCGGAAATAAGCCCATCGGGCACAAAGCGATCTGACTGCTGAATGGGCGTGCACTGAAGCAGCACCAGCGACATCAGCAAGATGGTAATACGACTATCGGTTTTTAGAAAATGGACTAATTTAGGCAACTGGCAGTAGTTATTCATTTTCTACTATCACGCAACGGTTGTTGCGAATATCGTCTTCAACGGTTTTGAATTTTACATCTTTTACGACCCGACCGTCATTATATTGTACACTTACCCGCTGATTTCGCCCGGCAATCTTCATGGTCTTCGCCGGTTTTACTGGTTCGGCCGGAGGGCGATTAGCCGCTGGTTGCCCTTGTCCCCGATTGAGAATGGAGCCGGATTCTTCTTTGGAAGCCTTCACTCCCTGCTCCGAACGACGGACCGGACGGCGAGCTTCCTGTACCTCTCCGGGTTGCTGCACCGGAAGATTCGCTTTCATTAAGAAGGAAACCGTTTCCTCGTTTACCTTAGCCAGGAACTGCTTGAAGAGTTCAAAACCCTCAAATTTGTAAATAATTAGCGGATCTTTCTGTTCGTATACCGCGTTTTGCACCGATTGCTTCAGATCATCCATTTCCCGTAAATGCTCTTTCCAGTTCTGGTCGATAAATGCCAGCACAATGGCTTTTTCCATGGTGCGTACCATGTCTTCGCAGTTGGTTTCTACCGATTTCTTCAGGTTCGCCGATACGGCCAATTGCATTTTACCATCGGTGAAAGGCACCACAATATTCTCAATGGTAGCTCCCTTAGTTTCGTACACGTTGCTAATGACCGGCATAGCCCGCTGCGCTAACTGCTCATTTTTGCGCTGGTACTGCTGGTAAGCAAAGTTATACAGTTCTTCGGTTAGGTTAGCTTCGCCGACGGCGGTAAAATGATCCTGGTCTATCGGATGATCAATACCCAGCGTTCCTAGTACGGTGAGTTTATAGCTATCGAAGTTACCTACTCCTTTGGTGCTCAGTACAATATCCTCGCAGGTATCGTAGAGCATATTCATGATATCGAGCTGCAAACGCTCTCCGAATAGGGCGTGACGACGACGCTTATAAATTACTTCGCGCTGCTGATTCATCACGTTATCGTACTCCAGCAGTCGCTTACGAATGGCGAAATTGTTTTCTTCTACCTTCCGCTGCGCACGCTCAATGGAGCTGGTCACCATAGAGTGCTGAATTACTTCCCCTTCTTCTAGTCCCATGCGATCCATCAGCTTGGCAATCCGGTCGGAGCCGAACAGACGCATCAGGTTATCCTCCAGCGAAACAAAGAATTGGGAAGAACCCGGATCACCCTGACGACCCGAACGTCCGCGCAGCTGCCGGTCTACCCGCCGTGATTCGTGCCGCTCGGTGCCCACAATCGCCAGGCCACCCGCTTCCTTGGATTCGGGAGAAAGCTTAATATCGGTACCCCGCCCGGCCATATTGGTAGCGATGGTTACGGTACCTGGCTTCCCAGCATTGGTCACCACTTCGGCTTCCCGTTGGTGTTGCTTGGCGTTAAGTACCTGATGATCAATACCTTTCATCTTCAACATCCGGCTGAGTATCTCCGAAATTTCTACCGAAGTAGTACCTACCAGGACGGGACGCCCTTGATCAGTCATTTCTTTGATCTCATCTGCTACTGCATTAAACTTCTCACGTACGGTTTTGAAAACTTTATCCTGACGGTCATCCCGAACGATAGGTTTGTTCGTTGGAATAACAACTACATCCAATTTGTAAATGTCCATAAACTCTCCCGCTTCCGTTTCGGCAGTACCGGTCATACCGGCCAGCTTATGGTACATGCGGAAGTAATTTTGTAAGGTAATAGTCGCGTAAGTCTGCGTAGCTTCTTCCACCTTCACATTTTCCTTCGCCTCAATGGCCTGATGCAGCCCATCGGAGTAACGGCGACCATCCATTACCCGACCAGTCTGCTCGTCTACAATCTTTACTTTACCGTCAGCAATAATGTACTCCTGATCCAATTCAAACATGGCGTAAGCCTTCAGCAACTGATTCACCGTGTGAATGCGCTGCGACTTAACCGAATAGTCTTTAATCAACTCGTCTTTCTTCTCTACCTTCTCCTCATCCGTCATAGACTCGTTCTTCTCTAACTGATCAATCTCAGTACCAATATCGGGCATGATAAAGAACTGTGGATCTTCGCCCTGCTTGGTAATCTGCTCCAGTCCTTTTTCGGTCAGGTTGATATTATTGGTCTTTTCCTCGATGGTGAAGAACAACGGCTCGTCAGCCTCGGGCATCATCTTTTGGTTATCCTGCAAGTAGAAGTTCTCTGTTTTTTGCAGAATCTGCCGCACTCCAGTTTCACTTAAGTAGCGAATAAGCGGTTTGTGCTTGGGTAGACCCCGGTAGGCGCGGAATAGGGACACTCCACCCTCTTTGGTGTCGCCTTCCTTAATTTTTCGTTTAGCATCCTGCAGAAATTCGTTAACTACTTTTTTCTGCATCTCGTAAAGCTTGCCAATCCGGGGTTTGAATTCATAAAATTCGTGTTCGTCACCCTTAGGAATAGGGCCAGAGATAATCAGCGGGGTTCGAGCTTCGTCGATTAATACAGAGTCAACCTCATCCACCATCGCAAAGTGGTGACCAGGTTGTACCATATCTTCAGGATCGCGGGCCATGTTGTCGCGCAGATAGTCAAAGCCGAATTCGTTATTGGTTCCGTAGGTAATATCGCAGGCATAAGCCGCTCGTCGCTCGTCGGAGTTGGGCTCGTATTTGTCAACACAATCTACCGACAAATTGTGGAAACGGAAGAGTGGTGCCATCCATTCGGCATCACGCTTAGCGAGGTAATCGTTCACCGTTACCACATGTACCCCGCGTTTAGCCAGGGCATTCAGGAAGGCCGGCAGGGTAGCCACCAGCGTTTTACCTTCACCCGTAGCCATCTCGGCAATTTTACCCTGGTGCAGTACAATACCGCCGATTAACTGCACGTCGTAATGCATCATGTCCCAGGTGATAGGTGTACCAGCCGCGTCCCATTCGTGGTGCCAAGTAGCTTGCTCTCCCTCAATGGTAATATTGGGATACTTGGCGGCTAGCTGCTTATCGTGCATGGTAGCACTTACTACCAGTTGCTTATTTTCTTTAAACCGACGGGCAGTTTCTTTCACCACGGCAAAAGCCAGCGGTAGTACGTCCATCAGTATTTCTTCCAGCCGTTCGTTACGATTCTCCTCCAGTTGGTCGATGCGGGCGAAGACTTCTTCTTTCTCCTGCATGTCCATTTTAGGCTGGTCCTGCACCCGCTGGTTGAGTTCGGCTATTTCCTTATCGATATCGGCCAGGCCTTCGTTGATTTGCTGGCGTAACTGCTCCGATTTGTCTCGCAGTTCGTCGTCACTGATAGAAACCAGTTGGGCAAACTCCTGGTTGATTTGCCCTACCAGCGGCATAATATTTTTAATATCCCGATCCGACTTAGATCCGAACATTTTTGCTAATCCTTTAGTAAGCGCATTAATCATGAACTCAGAATATTCTTGTTGTTAATTGTTTAGCATCCAATCTACGGTCGATAGCACTTGGTGTCCGATCCACAGAAGCCGAGTAACTGACTGAAGTGTCCCTAGCAATTATAGTCAATATCTATGGACTACGGACTATTGACCGTGGACTAATAATAAACCTCATTTAGACAAAAACAGTGCCCTCAAACACCATGACGGCCGGTCCGGTCATAAAGACCTGAATGAATTTCCCATCTCCGGCTGGTTCAAAGGCAATGGTTAGCTCCCCTCCCCTCGCCTGCACGGTAATCGGACTTTCCAAACTTTCGGCGTGAGCTAAAGCCAGGGCCACCGCCGTAATGCCCGTACCGGACGATAATGTCTCGTTTTCTACCCCTCGCTCGTAAATTCGCATCTGCATCTGCCCGTCGGTTTTCTGCACAAAGCTAGCGTTAGTACCTTCGGGCATGAAGCGGTTATCGTAACGGACTTTTTTTCCTTCCGTCATCACATCATAGTCTGACAACAACTGATCTTCGGGCAAAACCCTGACAAAATGTCGGGTTCCAGTATCCAAGAAGAAACCATCCTCGTAGGTATCTACCTGCGATACATCGGATAGATTGATGGTTACCTGCTCGCCCTCAATTCGGGCTTCATGCACTCCGTCGTGCGCCAGAAAGGTGGTATCATCACTAATAATTCCTAGGTGATGAGCGAAGTGCACTGCGCAACGGGCACCGTTACCGCACATAGCTACTGAGCCGTCAGCATTATGGTATACCATCTCAAAGTCGTAGGTGGAATGCTGATTGAGTAAGATAATACCATCGCTCCCCACTCCAAAGCGGCGATCACACAACCGGGAAATAAGCGCAGTATTCTGAGAGGGAAATATATTCTCTCGGTTATCGAACATGACAAAGTCATTTCCAGCACCTTGATATTTATAAAAATGCAGCGAATCCATGCAACATTATTTAAGCTGCGAAGATACAAATTTATGTGTCTATAGGAGGAAAATACTTATCAGAAAATACAGACAGTACAATTTAAGAGTAAAAGCAGGACTTATTGTATCAATCAAGTCCAGGGTTTACTTGTTCGTATCAACACGAAGCACAATGCGCTCATACCTTGTAAGTGTAGGCTCTCCTTGATCGGTTACTTCACAAATAATATGAATAGTTTGGTTGTCTTGGGCATTTTTAGGTATCTGAAACTCAGTAGTAGATTGATTGGCATCCGTTAAAGTAATAGTTTGAGAGTAAGTATCAGCATCATTGTATTGCCACCAATGGTATTGTAGTGGATCACCGTCCGGGTCGGTAGAATCTTTCGCACTAAGTTGAACATTCTCGCCAGGGGATACCGTTAAATCAGTATCAACATTTAGCTTTACTGTTGGTGGGTGATTGGCTTGTTCGTACGTCTCTACACACCAATCAGCCCGAGCAGCAAAATCTCGCTGGTAGTCAGGAATCCAACGGTAAATTGATTTGAAAATGTCTTGATCATCCGGAGCACTTCGCCACAGACTATCGTCTAAATAGAAACGGCCGCCCCATCCGCCCCATGTAGGGTTCCAATCACCTCTCAATCCATTGGGGATGCTATGCATAAATGCTGGGGAATCACCCTCCGAAATAAAGTCTCCGGTGGTTCGATCATCTCCGTAAAGATGGTCTTGATAGATTGCTAGTAGTGGGCCGTGATCATACAAGAGATGCTCATTCATCCATTCACCCAGATAATACTGTCGAAAAGAATCTGGAACTCTCTTTTTCCAGGGGTAGCCAATACTCTCAAACGACGTGCTTAAAAGCGTAGTCAGTTCAGGCCAGTGGGGTGCTATATAGTTTTGATAGGTGGAATCTTGTAAGAGTATTAGAAACAGCCGAGCTTTCTCCATTACATCCTGTTTACGGTCTGGATGTTTCTCTTCAATAGTCTTTAGTGCTCGGGCAATAGTATTAGATCCGCCCCAGGCTTGTAGCCAAACAGGAGTAGGATCGGGAGAGAGTAGCACCTCAACAATTCGATCAGAACCAGGAGTCTCTTTAACCATATCACCCGCAAGCTCAGTATTTCCTTCATACACCAGTTCCTGAAGATACGAAGGTTCGGGAAATTCAGGATCATGCTGAATTAGGTTAGGATACACCTCCGAATAGGCCTGAATGTGTTGGTCTATCCAGGAAACGTCGTGCCATTGATAACTTTCAGTAGTGTCGTTTCCTTTCCAATGGAACTTCGAGCTGGAGTGGACGATACCTTGAATATCAAATTCGTTAGCATAAAGTAAAAACCTAATCATTGAGCAGCGACCGACAAACTCGCCATCAGTAGTCACAATTACTTTAGGCTTCTTTTTTTGTTGGGTTAGGGCTGAAATTTGAAATAATGCCGAAAATAAGATCCAAACGACAAGAGAATGTAACTTTAAAGTATAAAGCATGTCTGCTACTTTGGTTCTAACAGTAAGACTAACGCATCATGGGAGGCAATATCGGTACCTTGATAAGCCCGTTGAAATTCGCCTAAATTCTGATGGGTCCATAAGTTCCGTATACTATATTCACCACTGATACCAGCCTCCTCCCAGCTAAAGGCAATGTCGACAGTCTCGTCGCTACGATTTAGTAATGCTACCGCTCTCCTGTTGCCAGATAACTCTTTCACCCATACTTCTAATTCACCATCATCGCGAACTCTTCTCCCTTGTTTACCCAAAGGATCTTGGTTGATGGCAATTACTTCCTTATTCGTCAGGATCTGCGTGATTTCATCTTTCATAGTAGTTAAATTATTACCAGCAATGAGTGGAGCAGCCACCATGCACCACATGCTAAAATGGGTTCGGTATTCTAAAGTAGTCATTTTAGTACTATCTATTCCTCCCCACAACCGTTCTTGCGTAGTATTGCCAACTTCTAGCATATCAGGGTCATTCCAAAATCCGGGGCGGGCATAGGACCATAAATCCGCCGTGCCTTCCAAGCAATAAAGCATACGATCCCAGTTGTCTTTAATATCACCCCCCGAACGATGCATATGCACAACATCTACTACCCAAGGATAGGAGTTCTTTTGCTCACCTGAACAAGTACTGTGTACACTGTAGATAATTGGTCTACCAGTATTTTTCAGACAATCTCCCATTAGTTCGTAAGCCTGACGGCATTCTTCAGCAGGGGTATTTAGTGCTTGTTCACGGGTACCGGGATAATTGCACCAGTCGTATTTGAGGTAGTCTACTCCCCAAGCCGCGTAATCATTCGCGTCTATTTGCTCATGTTCGTAGCTTCCCATCAGTTTCTGACAGGTAAACCTACCCGGTGCGGAGTAGATACCGAACTTCAGCCCTAAGCTATGTACATAATCAGCTACCGCCTTTATTCCGTTGGGAAACTTAATAGAATCTACAATGATATGACCTTGGCTATCCCGCTTATCCGTCATCCATCCATCATCAATAACAACATACTCATATCCGGCATTCTTCATGCCGGATGCTACCATAGCATCCGCAATTCCTTTTATTTTTTCTGCAGAAATGTTTTCACGGAAGCAATTCCAACTGTTCCAACCCATAGGAGGCTTGTGGGCTACTGAAGCATTAGGCTGAGCTAGTAGCCAACCGGGAAGGACTGTGGCTAGAATTACGAGTAAAAACATCTTTCCCATCGGTCCGGTATTTTTAGATGTTTGCGACCCTACTATCTATCTATGGAGCACCGATCAAATAAACAAAATATCTCGGAACTTATCTAATCTACAAATGACAGGGACTTATTGAAAAAGAATACTGATATGAAGTGGATACCAGATTCCCACCAGACGTTACCCAGTGGACGCCACACAAGCAACATGTAATTCCTAATTTTTAAATACTTGAATATCAACACATTATTATTCAAAAATCTATGATGCCGAATTTACTTTTATACAAGAAGTAAAATAACTATCTCATTTCTGCTCTTGTATTTCGTTGCCTGGTCTTTGCCTATTCATACTCATTTAAAAACTGCAAGTCTCGGAACAAGCCTATACTACCTTAGTGAGAAAACATTAACATATAGCTCGAGAAAAGTCTCCAATGCAGGAGGTTTTTGAGGTAGGCATCACTCATTTAGCACCTTTATACAATACCAAGCCACATAAAATACGTGGCGAAAAATTAATTACCTATTTATGCTCAAGGAGTAATCAATATATCCATCTACTGTTAGAAAGCATTTAGGTTTTCCGTTCCGTTATTATTTCATACCTCACCGGGTAAAAAGTCGTATTAGATCAATGATACCCACCATTAGTGAACTGCTACATTCAGTTGATAATTACTGTGAACTCCCTTACGGCTAAGTTTCCTCCTTCGTCTTCTACCTCAATCCGCAGTACTCGCTCATGGTCACTGGAGGTTAGGGTGTAGGGCTGACTTTCCCATAAATCCGCTAACGAGAGCTGGTTGTTGGTAAAGGCTGGGATAGCTTCCCCAGCTAGCATTGCCCCTGTATTATCCCGCAGAAACTGCGATTCGCCCCAGAGGGCTTCGTAACTAGTATCCCCTTGCCAGTCGGTGTTATCAGTGCGATCAGTATCCTGCACCAGCGAAAGACGAATGAAAGTAATGGCAAAATCGTGGTCACCACGTCGTTGCTCCAGGAGTCCTTCAAAATTCAAGGCGTTGCCCGCAGTTCCGGATAGTTGTTCTAGCGTTTCGTCTGGGTCATCCGTCAGTGCAATTAGGGGCATGTAGGGGCGCTTTAAGTATACACTACGAATTATACTGGAACCGTCAGAAAATGAGGTGGTGTTACCCGCAGCATCTACAGCATGCAGTATTACATGGTAGGGGCCCGCCAGATAGTCACGGTCATCATAGCGAATGGTTTGATTAATTGTATGCCGAGTTCCGTCCAGACGAACCACTTCATCCACTCGGAAGCCCGGTAGTCGTTGCTCAAAACGGGCGTGGGTGTGCCCATCCTGCGAATTATGAATATCAATCCGCATCTCGCTGAGCGCTAAGTTGTCTGACAATTCACCCTCTAGGAGCAATTCCGAACTGTTTTCCGACAATACTTCCATGTATTCACCCCGTATTTTGACCACGTTGGGATCGCCCTGAGTGTAGGGACGACTGATTGCCGAAAAAACCGGGGCATCCAAATCGTTGCTAGGATCGTCAGGATCACTATCCGAACAAGCAGTTAGCATAATTGTAAAAGACAGGGTAAGCCAGTAGTATCTCATGATGTTAGGAATTTAGTTTGAACGATAAAGGAACCCGTAGCGTGACCACTACATTGCGGCCCGGTTCGGGTAAATTCAATAAACGGTAACGGCTCAGATGATGCAAATAGCGAGTATCTAGCGCATTATCAATCTGCACCATCAAATTAAAAAACGTATCGCCAACCATCCATTCGCTACTCACCCCTCCGCCAAGCAGGGTGTAGCCAGGCGTAGCCCGTTCGTTGCGGTCTACCCGGTTCTGGTCGGCTACCCAGCGTACATCACCGTGCAGCTCCAGCGATTGCAGCCAGCCTCGCTGCGCAATAACCTGGTAAGTCACTTCACCCAATGCCGAAAAGGGCGGAGTGAGTGGAAGCGGTAATTGAAAGTCAAGATTGTAGGAAGAAACATATTCCAGCGACGCCTGTACGTTCAGAGCTGCATTCGGTTGATAATTCGTAACCCACTCGCCTCCCCAGAAGGTGGCATCGGCCTGCCGAAATTCCCAGGTGAGTTGACTGCCTGAGGGCAATCGGCTAAACGAAGAAGTAGGTGCTAAATAAATGTATTGGTCGTAGTAAGCCACAAACGGGGTGATCGTACTGCTAAGTTTACCTTTCTGGTAGGTCAGCGAATAATCGAGCTGATAGCCGCGCTCCGATTGCAGATCAGGATTACCCAACTCGTGGCGGAACGTACCGTGGTGGACACCATTGGAGGCTAGTTCTATAGCGGTAGGCATCCGAAAACTGGTACCGAGATTGAGTTTCATTTGCCAGGTGGAAGAAGGTTGCCACTGTCCGCCCAGCGCTCCGCTGACATCGGCAAATTGCCGGGTGAGATCCGCATTCCGCTGCTCAAACTCACCCGTTGGCTGAAGCAACTCGTCATACAAAGGCTGCTGGTGCTCGAGAATATCGTGCTGTCCACCGTCAAAGCGCAAACCAGCGTTGAACTGCCAGCGAGGATTAACCGGCGCATCAGCGTACTCCACTAGGGCGAACCCACCGCCTTGCCAGGTAGTGAAGGCCGGAATCAAAAACTCAAACCCTCCGTAACCGTTCTGCATCCGTTGCCCCTGCACTCCGTAGGTGACAGTCCACTGAGAACTCATCTCCTGGATAAGCCGGGCGTTGAGCGAATAGGTTCTTAGCTGTAGATCGTGCGCCACTGTACCATCTTCCGTTTGACCTACGTTCTGGGTGTGAGGCAGCGATTCTTCTAACCGTCGGTTATGTTGGTAGCCGGCATCTACTTCCAGGGTGTAGCGATCCCAGCCGTACTGCGTATTCCACAGCACTTTCCAGTGGGTGTTATCCTGTCGGGGTAGACCGATGCTGCGTCGCTGATCGTAGCGCTGGAGCTGGTAGCCACTCGGAATCCCTACTGCTCCCGGAAACAAACCCACCCGCTGGTGAAACCGACTGATTTTTACCGTTGACTGCCCCCAGGCCCGTTTCAGGCCAGTGGTGAAAGCAAAATTTCGTTCCTGTCCTGCCGTGTTGCGTAGTCGTTCGTTGTAGATTGGCAATTCAAAGCTAGCGTAGGTAAAACGGTCGGCGGGTACTCGATAGTTATCAAAGTCCTGATGACTGTAGCGCACCCGGTAGAGCCAGCCCTGCTGGTTACCTTCCGCCGCGGCACTCAGGCCCCGTAAATTGTTATTGTACTGGTAAATTCCTTTTACTTCGGTTTGAAGCTGCCCCGCCTCCGGAAAGGGAGCAGGGAGAATATTAATTACTCCACCCATCGCATCCGAACCGTAACGCAGCGAAGCCGGACCTTTGATAATTTCTACCTGCTGCACGTCAAATTGATCAATTTCCAGTCCGTGATCCGAGCCCCACTGCTGCCCCTCTTGCTTTATGCCTTGATCGTTCACCATAATTCGGTTGTAGCTCATCCCCCGAATCACGGGTTTGGCAATCCCAACCCCGGTATTGATAGCGTTGATGCCCGCTACCGGAGTGAGCGCATCTACAAAACTTCCCCCGGCCGCCTGGTCTAAGTCGCTCCTGGTAACCGTGGTTACTGCTTGGGATGAGGTGGAAGTACTACGAATTGCGGTTCCGTCAATCTGCACTTCTGCTAAAGTCTTAGCATCCGGCAGTAAGCGAATCTGAACTGGTTGGGCTGTCGATGAAGATACCACAATGCGCTGCTCAGCATATCCGAGCGAACGTATAGCTAGTGTGTGGATAGTATCCGTGGGAACTACCAACGTGAAAAACCCTTCGGAAGTAGTGAATTGTAATTGAGTAGGATTCAAGAGTTCTACCTGAGCTCCAGCAATGGCCTGAAAGTTTTCATCAACAACCTGTCCTTGTAGTGAGAAAGACTGGGCTAAACTGGCTAAGGGACATAAGAAAAAAGCAAGAATGCATATATATGCAATAAAGTTGCTTCTGTCAATAATACAAAAATTATGATAGTAATTATATTTTATTGCAATAATCTGCTGCATTCCATTATCATAAATGTAAAAATTGCGATAATTTGTGAAAAATATTTAACGCAACATTGTTGCAAATGTAAAAACCCAACTCTACTTTCGCAAATAAAAGTAAAACTATCAACACCATGAAAAACCTCTGTCTATCTTTGATCCTGTTAAGCCTGGCTTGGTTTACTTTTTCCTGCTCCGATGATGATCCAATGCCTGATGAAGCCGAATCCTATGCTGACTTAGAGAGCGAATGGATACGCCTGGCCGTGGTTACTGGCAATAATCAAATTTCCATCATGAACCCAATTAGTGGGGAAACCACTTTTGAGGTGAGCAGTAGTTTGACTGAAGGTGCCCGCTACTACCCCAGTGGCACTGGCCGCTACCTAGTGTCAGTAGAATGATCACAAAACCTAGTCCGCTTTTTTGATTCGGGCAT